>OMJG01000318.1_pt1 | contig 37100 bp, 50 predicted proteins | sample 1646431 | NCBI WGS metagenome assembly OMJG01 (sample SAMN03771674, study PRJEB25209) | food metagenome | isolation source: Cotija cheese | place: Mexico:Jalisco,Michoacan | collected 2011-12-12
CGACATAGAACATGCCCTATAGTGGAGAACGCAAGCGGGCCACACCGGCCCACACCCGAAGCCCAGGAGGCTGCACACCATGACCGCCACACCATCCCACTACATCGGCCACACTCCCGAGGCTGATTCCGTCATCATCTGGATCGAACACGACCCCAGCGCCAGCTACACCCGCTCCGTCCAGCCCACCGCCACCAAAGCCCTCAAGCGCACCGCATATCAGCTGCCCGCCACCCTATGGCGCAAACTCGCCAACGCGCGCACGCTGCTGCTCTCCGAACTGCTAGTGGATTCCCCCCAAGCGCCTAGGCATCCCGGACCGGAGCTGACCATTACCGGCGTGCGCTACGAACTCACCACCTAAGCCCCCATTACCCTAGGCCCCGTGCCCGGTTCACGTGACAACAGCCGGACACGGGGACTAGGCACCAAGCGAGCGAGGAAGCACAAGACTTGCACAGCATCCATTATGCTGTCTAGTAGAGAGCACAAGCGGGCCGCACGGCCCACACCCGACCAGCCTAGGAGGCTGCATCATGAACGCCATCGCCACCGGAGACATCCTCGCTTCCCTGTGGGGATACGAGCAGACCAACATCGACTTCTACGAGGTCACGCGCACCTCCACTGCCAGTGTGTGGCTGCGCCCGATCCGCGCCCAGAAGACGCCGGACGCCCTCGATATGCAGTACATGGCTACGCCTTGCCCCGGCGACTACACCGGCCCGGAGTTCCGGCGCAAGCGGGACGAGCGGTTGATCCGCATTGATTCGTGCTCCTTCGCACGGCGCTGGAAGGGCGAGCCCCTGCGGGGCACCTCCTACGCCTAGAGGTCAGCTAGGGCCCCGCCTTCCCAAGGCGGGGCCCTAGCCTGCCCCTGGCCCTGTGTCTCGCGGGCACAACTTGCGCGGCATAGATTATGCTGTATAGTGGAGAACGTAAACGGACGCGGGCCGCACGGCCCACCGACTGGCACAGGAGGCCATGATTCTCATGCTGACGATCACCCACACCGCCGAGGACGGCACCCTGATTGACGGCACCGCCCGCGGTGATGGCTCCGCCGAGGTGCTGAAGGCCAACCGCTGGCGGTGGAGCAGGAACCTGGGCGCCTGGTACATCCCCCGGAGCCGAGACGACGAGCCGAAGACCTGGATCATCACCCCCACCGCTGAGCAGCTGCGCGCGGCGGGCTTCGAGGTGACGGTCGAGCTGGATTTCTCCCAGCGGCCCGCCGAGGAAGTCGAGGCGGCCCGTGCGGAGCGCGCGGCGGCCAGGGCTGAGGCCCTGGAGGCCAAGGCCCAGCGGAAGGCGGCTCAGGCCGTCCAGGCCCAGGAGCGCAGCGAGGCGGCCGCGCGGCGGCTCCCCCCGGGTGGGGAGCCGATCAAGGTTGGCCACCACTCCGAGACGCGGCACCGCAACGCCATCGAGAAGGCGCACAACGCGCTGGGCAAGGCCGTTGAGGCGGATCGTGAGGCGGAGCAGGCCGCGACCCGCGCCGAGACCGCGAAGCGGGCGACCGAACGGCGCACCTCCCCCCACGCTGTGGCGAACCGACTGGAGAAACTGAGTGCTGAGCTGCGGGACGTTCAGCGCCGGATTGACGGCGAATCCACCACGGTCACCGCGCACGCCCCGGCCACCGGGGCGCACCTGGAGCACCTGGAGGCCCAGAAGGCCGCCCTGGAGGATCACCTGGCCTACTGGCGTCAGGTGAGGGCTGAGCAGGTCGCCGCCGGGGAAGCCACCGACTACGGCGCCGAGGACATCGCCCCCGGTGACCGGATCCTCTACCGCTCCACCTGGTTCACGGTGGCGCGCGTGAACCGCAAGACGGTCACCCCGTTTTTCGATGCTGAGCGGGGGGTCACCAGCACCCACCGAATCCGCTTCCCCCAGATCCAGGACCTCCGCAAGGCTGAGGGCTGATCCACTCTCGCGCCCGCCGGGCCCGCCTCCCCCGCCCCGGGAGGCGGGCCCGACTTGCATGACATGTTTTATGCTGTATAGTGGAGAGTGCAAGCGGGCCACATGGCCCATCATCGACCGGCCCAAGAGGCCAGAAGGAGGTCACCATGACCGCCGTTTCCGCCCTGCTCATCCCCGTCGATCCCCAGCAGCCCATGCGCCGGGTCAGCTTCGACAGCAACGACGGACTAGAGGCCATTCAGGCCCACGTGGGCGGGCCCTTCCAGGCCCTGCCCGTGAGGCACCTGGGATGCGATTTCTTCCTCAACGAGGAAGGCAAGCTCTACGGCGGGGCGCCGAACCTGCGCGCCACTCTCGCGGCACGCATCCTGCCCCATGATGTGCTCGTAGGGGACGTGCTCGCCGTCGGAGCGCCCGACGCCGAGGGCGAATCAACCAGCCTCACCGCCGAACAGGAGGCGCGCGTGATCGAAAGCGCTCGCGCCTAACCCCGCCCCCCGGCGTGCGGGCCCACCACAGGGCCCGCACGCCGCCACCCCGGGGCAACAACCGCCCCCACTTGATACGGCATCCTTTATGTTGTATAGTGGATCTTGCAAGCGGGCCGCACGGCCCACCACCGACTAGCCCAGGAGGCTACCGATCATGAATACCCCCATCACCGTCACCATCCACGGCCGCGACTTCCACCGCGCCGTCTCCAAGGTCGCGCTCGCCGCGAGCACGGACGAGACGCTGCCGGTGCTCCAGAAAATCCAGGTGATCTTCCGGGCCGGGAGGGCGCACCTGATCGCCACCGACCGCTACCGGGTCCACTTCCAGAGCGTGGCGCTGGAGCCCACCAACCAGGCCCCGGAGGATGGAACGTGCGTGTTCCTGCCCCGGGACCTGCCCCGGGACCTTAAGCGGTTCGGGTGGGCCCGCGCCACGGCTGACACCTGCGCGGTCCTGCGGTGGTCCAACCCGGATGAGGTGACCATCAGCTCGACCGATGAGGACGCGGGGGAAGCCACCTTCACCACCCCGCCCGCGGACTTCCCGGCGGTGGCCAAGCTGCTGGAGGCGGCCCTGGAGAAGGCCGAGACGGGAAAGCCTGCGGACACGGTGGCGCGGCCGCTGCGAACCTCCTTCCTGGCCGACCTGGAGAAGGCCGCCCGGCTCGGCGGCCACAAGCACGCCCCGGCCACCGTGGCCATGGTGCCCGGCAACGCCCGGCAGGCGGTCGCCATCCTTCACGATGGGAGCGACTTCCGCGCGCTCATCATGGCCGTTGCCATGATGAACGAGGACCCCAGCCAGCGGGAAGCCGAGCACAAGGCGGCCCGCGAGCGCATCGCCGCCCTGAGCGCCTGAGGCGCTGAACACCCCTGGGGCCGGGCACCACTCCCGGCCCCAGGGGCTCGCCCGCCCCTTGGAAGGATCACCGTATGACCGCCCCGGCCCGTTCCCCTCACAGCAGCCACCCCCGTCTGCTGGCCCCCAGGATGCTCAGCGCTCGCGGTGGTGGGAGTTCGTGATGCCCCGGTTCCGCCCCATCCTGATTCCCGCACCGGACGGAGCCCGGCGGGCCCGCCCGCACCATCTGGAGCTGTTCGCCACCCCGGGGAGCATCGGCCGCGCGCTTGGGGCTGCCCCCTGCGAGCATCTGAGTGCATCCGGCATCAGTGTTTGGGCCCTGGAGCACCCCACCCCCGGCGCCGCCCTGAATTTCGATGCCAGCGACCTGCTCGACGCCCTGGGAGCTTGCACCGTGACCCCGATCTACGGTCCGGCCATCGTTACCGGCCGGGACCACGGGGAGCTGATCGACCCGCCCCCGCTGGCCGTGGCTTTCCTGTCCGTCCTGATCCACCCCGACACCCCCAATCCGCTGGAGAATGACGCATGAGCACATGGGACCACTTGCAGGCGCTCGCCGCCGCCCTCCCTGCCCTCCCGCTGACCTACACGCCCCCGGCACATCCGCACGACCACTGGCAGATCTGCGACGCCACCGGAACGATCCTCGCCTGCCCGCATCAGCCACCCCACCCCGCGCTCGCGGCGTTCCTGGCCCAGGCCCCAGAGCTGTTCGCTGCGCTCGCGGCCACCACCCCGGCACCAGAGCCCACCCCGCACCCTCAACGGCCCTCACACGAGCGCTCCGCAGACCAGGCAGCACCCCCCAACGACGTCACACCCTCGCCCCTGGAGCTGGCCCGCATAGTCCCCCGTCCCGACGCACCCCCGCCACCAGACACGGCGCGTCTCTGGCTGCCCTCCGTGCTGCCCCAGACCGCGGCATGGCTTGACGCGCACGGCATGAGCCGGGAGGACGTTTGGCGCATCCTCGCGGACCCGCTGCACACCCGGCCCGGCCGGGATGGGGCGCGCATCTACGCCGGGGTCTCCCATGAGGTGGTGCTCTCCGCCGATGCCTCCGTGGTGCTGGCCGTCTACCCCCGACCGGACACGCCATCCCCAGCCGCATCGCCCACACCCGCCCCCAGATCCACCCCGCAGCGCTCGCGGACTCACCAGGCCCGCCCTCCGCACAAGCTCACGGGGGACCCGGCCCAGTTCGCCGCGCTGCTCCAGCTGCACGGGTTCACCATGGCCACCACCCCAAGCGGCCATCAGCGCGTGACCCACCCGCAGCACCCGGGCCGCTCCCTCAACCTCCCCAGCACCCCCAGCGATAACCGTTGGGCCCTGAACGCCGCGGCGCGCATCCGCCGCGCGTTCGGCGTGGACCTTCGCCTGGACCCGTGAGCGCTCGCGTCCCGACCGGGGTACACACTTCCTTCACAGTTGCTATGTCGTATGATTTCATTTATGCTTGATCTACACCCTCTAGAAAGGCGCACAATGGAGCCCATGAGCTTTTCTCAGTTCCTCCACGAAGCCGACTAAGCAATGCCGGTCATCGTGACATGACCACTCAGCTCACCCTGGGGCAAATGACCCTGCTAGAGCAGGCAATGGACATCAAACTGGACCGCAAATAAACTTCACCCACAGACCCGGGAATAGTTCAATGAGACTTTTCAATCGCGCCACGCTCGCCCGTTACCTCGGCGTCACCCCTTCCCGGGTGACTGCCATTCAGAAACAGGGCCAGATCCACGCCCCCATCACCGATGAGGACACCGGCCGGGAAGGCTGGCCAACCGCCAGCGTCCAGCATCTCGCCGCCCAACGCAGCGGCCGCAACGCCTCCCCCGCCCTGGCCTCCCTGCCCGAAGCCACCGAACCGCTGCCCATCACCGCCCGACACGTCGTGGCCTACAGCCACCAGCTCGAAGCGCTCGCGGACGGCGAGATCACCGGCCACGCCGCCCTGGCCACCGCCTACGCGAGCGCTCGCGGGCCGGTGGTGTTGCTGCAACCGCTGGCCCCGGCTTCCCCCGTGCCGAACCACCCGGCGGTGCTCTCCCCGGTCTCCAGCATGATGCGGCCCGAGACGGACGCCGAACTGGTCTCCCTGACTGCCAACGCCGCGGCCGCGCTGGGACTGGACCCGTTCGCCACGCGGTGGCTGCTGCTCAGCCACGACACGGCCGCGTTCTCCCTGGACCCCGAAGCGCTGCAAGAGATCCTTGTCGAAGCGCTGACCACGCGGAAGCCGTTTCAACGCCGGTGGCCGCACACGGCGACCCTGCACACCATCCCCGCGGCGGTCATCGCCTCCCGACTGGGAGAAGCCCCCGGGATCATCCCGGCCAGCGCTCGCAGCGTGCCCATGGTCGAGGGATGGGCCGCGGCCGGGTGGTCTGAGGACCACCTCGCCCAGGTGGACGTGGACGGGTCCGTGCGCCTGGCCTCCACCGCCAGCCTGCTGCATGGACTCGCTGGGGACGACGCGCTGCCCGTGCTGGCCGGTCTCATCGCCGCCCAGGTGGAACACCACCAGGCAGGCCCCGTCCCGAACGACCTCTACGACGACGAAGAACAACTGCCCGACGGCGCGCGGCCCCTGCCGCAACTGGCCTACGCGGCAACCCCCACCATCACCGCTCCCGCCGCCGCAGACACCACCCCCACCCCGGAGGCGATCAAGGCCGAAATGGACCGGGCGCAGCGGCTCCTGGACTTCACCTTCACCCCCGGTGTGCGCCCTGACCCAGTGATGGCTCAAGCCCTGCGCGCAGCAATCACCCACGGCGCCGACGCCCTGCCCCACGACCTGAACACCCCCCGCTACCAGCCCCCCCGCGCCTACCTGCTCCGGCACCTGCGCGCTGACCAGATCCCCCCCGCTGCCTCCCAGACGTTCCCCGGCACCCCAGACGCAAAGCTGCTGGCCATCCTGCGCGCAGCCACCACCACCGCCCCAGGGATCACCCACGCCCAAACCGGCACCATCGCCGGGTTCCCGGCCCTGCTCGCCCCCGCCCCCGACGCCGCCGACCCGGGCACCGTCCACCTGCTGGCCCCCGGGCTCGCCGGAGCGCTCGCGGACAATCCCACGCCCTTCGCTGACTGGTCCGCGATCCACGTCCACCACGACACCCAGGATGGTGTGGCCTGGGTCGAGACCCCCACCGGATGGCGCATCATGCCGATGGCCCGAGATGAGCCCATGACCACCGGCTACAACGGCACCGGCCCATCCAACACATTCGACATGATCCACGCATTCCTCAAATGGGTTCACGGTACTGAACTCCAGGCGGAGGAAATCGAGTTCATCCGATACCGCCTCACCGGCGATACGTCACCGTTCGCCACGATTCGCCGTGACATGCTCCTTCACCTGTAAGGCATCGGGAATGCTGGAACCGCTTTACCCGCACCTCATCCAGGCTGGTCTGCTGGCCGCCGCCCCGATTATCGTCTCGGCGGCGGCGGCCCTCGCCCGCACGGCCCGCACCACCAGCCTCTCCCCCACCAACCGCGCCAGACTGCGCGACTACGCCGCCTCCCCCGCCAAGGCAGACCCCTTGTTCGCACCAGACCGCTCACCCCGCACACAGCGGTCCCTCCTGCGATTCCTCCGCAAGCGCTCGCGGATTGAGGCTGTGCTTGCTGCGTGTTGTGCGGTGCCAGCGGTGGGATGCGGCCTCGCTTCTGTTCTCATCCCAGCTCAGCGCGGTATCTGGATGCTCCCGTTTCTCTGCCTGATTCTCGGGTTCTTGTCCTGGCGCTTCTTCAACCAGTGGATGCGGTGGCTCGATTTATACCACCGTGCCCTCAGCGATTCCGCCCTCTAGCAGCCGCAGACCACCATGGAAGGCGGCGGCGATATGATACCGACATGTGTGATTCTCTCGCAGACGGCGGGCGCCGGTGCCCGGATTCCCGCCGCATCTCGAAACTGACCGCTAACGACCTAGCCCCGCACACCGCAGGGGCCCCCGCTGTGGAGTGGGCTGAGACCGATATTCAGGCTACCGTGTGGGGTCAGTATCCCCCTGAGGTGTCCTGTGTCGCTGTGTCCTCCATCGAGAAGGCCGCAGCCGCCGATGCACGCACGCATGGCGATATGTCCGCAGCAGCTGCGGCAGGTGGTGGACGACTGCATGGAGAGCAGTTCCGCATAAAATCGCCGGTCTCTCTGGCCCGAAAGGTCTCCACGAAACAGGAAAACGCTGCCAAGGACCCTGGCAAGGAGACAGACGCGGCTGCTATCGCCGCTGGAATCACTGACATCACCCGCTATACCGCCGTGTGCACTGACCATGACCAGATTGTGGATACCACCGTGGCCACGGTCAAGTCCTTGCAGGGGCGGGGATGGAAGATTCGGGAGGTTGAGCAGTCTTACGTCGCAGGCAACTCCTATAAGGGAGTGCATGTGGTCATGGAGCACAACGAGGATGGGCAGGTCGTGGAGCTCCAGGTCCATTCGGAGACCTCGCAGGCCCTCAAGGACCTCTCTCACCCCCACTACGAGCGGTCACGGGACGACTCCCTGCATCCGGAGCAGAAGAAGGCTGCCGACGAGGAAAGCAAGGAGCTCTACAAGGACCTACCCGCCCCGGCCGGGCTGGAGTCCCTGAGCAAGCGCCTGGGTGTCACCGTGGAGAAGAAGCGCTACCAGCGTAGGGAGGGACGCAAGACGTAGACGTTGTAACTGTCAGCTAAACAGCATATAGTGGACTGTACTACCAAGGTTTGGAGACGTTCACTATGATCCGCTTCTATGAGCTGACCTACCCTGAGCAGACCCCGGGTACGGCGGTGGTGGCCGCCGAGGACACGGACGCCTCAATCCTGCTGCGCTGGGTTCCCAACACAGGGCTCTGGCACCGTGACGGGCAACTGGAGAACGACTTTCTCTTCGGGGATGACGGTGGCACCTTCACCGAGATCACCCCCGAGGATGCAGCCGGGCTGCTGGGGAAGGTCCAGCGGTTGGACACGCGCCGTTCCGCCGCCCAGCGTGTCCTCGCCCGGTTCGAGTCCCTTCCAGCCGATGAACAGCGCACCAGCGCTCAGCTCGGCTTGAGCGCCGAGCAGACCGGCCACAAACCCATGAAGGCACCAGGGCTGCCCACCCTGCTGCGCAAGATGAGCAAGCGCCGCCGCTGGACGACCGTGAACGTCTACGGGGGCACTGCCGGTTCAGCTCCACGGCAGTTCGTCTCCGCCTGGGATGGCAAGACCTTGGACCCCGCTGATCCACCTCTCGAAGCGCGCCGAATAAACCGCAAGTCCTCCATCATCACCCAGGCCCGCATCGCTCGCGCCACCGCCAGCAAGGCCCCCTCGGGTGTCAGTGAAACAGCGCAAGGGACACGGACACTCTCCGCCGGAAGGAACTCCCGATGATGCACGATCAGGTCACCGCAGCCCGCGAGATGGCGACCCAGGCACACCACGGACAGACCGACAAGACCGGGCACCCTTACATCGACCATCCCCGACGAGTTGCTGAGTACGTCGCCGCCCATGCCCGCCCCGACGATCTCGCCGACGCGCAGACGGTGGCCTGGCTACATGATGTCGTGGAGGACACCGGGACTACCCTCGCCGACCTCGCCACAACCTTCCCGCCCCACGTGGTGGCCGCCGTCGATGCGATCACCAAACATCCCGGACAAGCCCTAGAGGACTACTACCGCGTGGTCTCCAGCAACCCCTTAGCCTTAGCTGTCAAGCACGCCGACCTAGACGACAACACCGACCCCGAACGCACCGCCGCACTGGACCCTGCAACCCGTGAGCGCCTAGCCCAAAAGTATGCCAAAGCCCGGTCTCTTCTCTCTGTTTCACCTGCATCATCACCCGCCTGATTTGGCTGACAATCTGCTACTTCCCGGCGCCAGCCACGAGAACCATCCGGTCATGATTGTTCTCACGGATGAGATGTTGATACGCTCGACCTTGACAACCTCGTTGCCAACAAAACCACTTCACAGATGAACTCAGGAGTAAACCATGGCTCAGACAGTCAAGATCCTTCTCGAAGATGACCTCGACGGCGGGCCCGCTGACGAGACGGTGCGCTTCGGCCTGGACGGCGGGCAGTACGAGATCGACCTGAGCACCGCGAACGCTGCGAAGCTGCGTGATGCGGTGCGTCCGTTCGCCGCCAAGGCTCGCCGCGCGCAGGCCAACACCGGACGCGGGGCCGGGAAGAAGAACGCTTCCGGTCAGACCCGCAACCCGGAGACCGCCAAGATCCGCAAGTGGGCGAAGGAGAACAACTATGACGTCTCCGACCGCGGCCGCATCCACCAGGAGATCCAGGATGCCTACTACGCGGCCATGAAGAACAACAAGTAGACCCCAGTGCCAGCCCGCGAGTGGCTGGCAGAGGAATCAAGCCCGGAGCAGCAGCGCACCAGCGCTGGCCGCTCCGGGCTTTTCCTTTCCCAGCACCCTCACCGGCGCCACACCATGACCTTCTCCGTCAGCAACAGCGGCGCATCATCTGGCCCCTTGACGTAGGAGGGCACCCAGGTGAGCCGACGCTGCGCGCGCTTCGGCCCGTGCGCCTGATTCCTCCAATGCCCTCGAACCACCCAGCGATGCCGGAACACCCTCCCCCGGGCGTCGGTCTCCCCCAGCTCAGTGGAGACATGATGCAACGGCCGCAGATCCACGCGCGTGACCTCCCGCGCTCGCGGAGGGCTGTAGCCGCGGGGTTGCCGTCCGGTTCCGGCGTCGATCAGGGATCGTGCGGCGGCGGTTGGTGTCATCATCAGCACCCAGGTGGCTTCCACCAGGGCGGCGAAGGCGATCACCTCGGGCGTGCGGTTGCCCAGGGCTGAGGCGAAATCCAGCGTCCCATCTGCTGGCAAGCTGACGGCGGTGAGGGCGGGCAGGGGGTGATCGTCCCCGCCGAGGCCAGCGGCCTTGATCTGGCGCATGTCCGCCAGCGCGGAGATCTCCAGAACGCCGGGCTTGGGACGGGTCCACTGCACACCGACCACGGGCAGCGCGCTGAGGCGCTGCATGGTCGCCGCGTAGAGCTGGTCATCCATGTGCTGACCTTGGCGCAGGATTCCGCCGGTGTCGTCCTGGACGGGCAGGGGTGGGAGGGGGTTTTCGAACAGCAGCAGGCCGCTGGGTGTGGGGGCGTCGGCGGCACGGATTTCTGGCACGTCGTGGGAGGCGTCCATGGCGACCTGTGCCATGTCAGCGCTGACCCAGAACAGCGTCGCCTCCTGCATCTGTGCGGCCACGCGGGCGGCGTGGGTCGAGCTGTCGGTTTGGTGGGCGCGGAGAGCGTGGGCGATCATCTTCCGGCGCAGTGTGGGCATGTCGTTGATCCGCAGGGGTTTCACGCCAGCTCCCCCAGGCTGTCTGCTCTGTCTTTCGCGCATCGGCTAGACTCCTGACTTGCACCCTCAGTTAGGTGCGTTCGCCCCCGGTGCTCCCGGGGGCCTTCGTTGGCCCTCGTTTACGCGAGGCCGCCCCGGCCCCCAGCTTCGACAACCAGGGGCCGGAGGCCTGGCCCCGCTCCTCCATCGCGAGGGGCGGGGCTTTCTTCGTGGTCAGTGTCCCGCGAAGGCGCAAGGGCCGCCGCCCCGTCCACATGGACGGGGCGGGGCGCCCCACGTCGCGGCTCAGGCATCCGCCACGAAGTCCTTGATCCTGGCTATGACGTCCTCGATGGTCTCGTCGAAGTCGTCTCGCTCATCCGGCACTTCGCCATCCTCGATTTCCACGGAATCCCACCCGGTTAACGCACCGGGACCCCACTCCCCATCAGCGTCCTGGACCTCTTCGTAGAAATCTGAGATCACCAGTTCACGCGACCCGGCGGTGATGGTCACCGTGTTGCCCTCGTCGGTGTACCCGCCGTCCACGGAGCGCAAACCGAGCGTCCCTTCGCCTCGGAAGTCCGCGGCCTCATCCTCGGTGGTCCATGTGACGCCCCCGGGCAGGAGACCCTGATTGTCCTGGAGAATCTGAACGATGCTCTTCATGATGTGTCCCTTCGTTGGCTGGTCCGGGGGCTTCGACCTCCCCGGTTGCCCCCAGCCTATAACCTCCACATCGGGAGTGCAACTGTGGTGGGTTTAGGTGGGGTTGTTGGCTGCCATGGACTGCTGGAGCCTGCTCAGGATCGCCCCGGCCTCCGGGGCCTCGACCTTGGCGGTGAGCGTCTGGAGGTCCGCAGTCGTCAGCCATGCCAGCTCGGGGGTGCGGTGCAGCTGCTCGATGGTGGGGGTGGAGGCTCCAGCAGAGGGCGCGTCCAGCCAGGTTCGCAGCGTGTCCCGGCCGATGTGCAGCTGCTCGGCAACGGGCTTCTTCTTGCCGGTCAGCAGATAGCGGGCGTCAGCGGCGATGCGGAAAGCGGCGCGGTGCTGCTTGGTGGTGGCATCCCCGATGCCGCGAGGCACCTCCCCGAACGCCCCGATCATGGCCGGCTCCAAGGCTGGGCCGATGCCGAACCAGAAGCCCCACCAGGCGGCCCGCTTCACGGTCTGCGCCTCTCCGGCGCGGATGAGGCTTTCCAGGTCTCGCACGACGGCGTTGGCATGCGCCAGGCGCTCACCCTCGGAGCCGGGGTTCAGCCACCCGGTGACCCCCTGGAGGGTGATGGTCTGGTGGCGCAGTGTCAGGCGGGACGGGCCGGAGCGCAGCTGTTGCCACAGCCGGAATCGGCGGTCCTCGTTGGTGGTGACCAGGGCGGCCGGTGCGGTCTCCAGCAGAGGGGAGACCTCTCCCGGGTCTCGGGAGGGGGTGGAGCTGGTCAGGGCGGAGGCCAGCGCCAGGCGCAGGGTGACCGCCGCGGCGGCCGCGAAGCGGTCCGGGTGATGCGCCAGCCACGTCTCCGAGCCGAACGTGCGGGCGGTCAGCTGCTCCAGCTGAGGGTGGGCGCTGCTGATCGCCTCGGCGTGCAGCGCAGCACTGGAGAGGATCGCCCGACGGTAGACGGCGGGCAGGGGTTCCTCGGTCATGGGGTCTCCATTCATCGAATCTATTTCCACCACCACCATACCCCATATGTGGGGGTTTTAGGGGGTGTTGCGCTCGTCTTCACGGGGCCCGCCTGCCCGCTGGGCCCTGGCCAAGGTGATGATGGTGGCCGCGGCGGCCGCCGCCACACACACCAGGACGACGATCACCAACGGGGCCACCAGCCCCGGCTCACCCGCCCCCTCAGCAGCACCACCCACAGCAGCCTTGACCCGCGCGAAGGTCGAAGGCCCATAGACCGCCACAGCCGCCCAGCTCACCCCAGCCACCAGGGCCAACAGGAGCAGCCGCCGCACCCTGCCCCGCAACCGCTCACGACGCATGTCCACCAGCAGCATCAGCAACCGCACAGTGCAGCAGAACGCGAGAATCCCCAGCGCCGCATCACAGATGATCGCCACCACCAGCCACGCGCTCATGCCGCCACCTCCCGCCGCGGATGAGCAGCACGCCACCGTGCAGCCGACACGGAGACCAACGCCCCCGCCTGCACCCCAGAGACGACAGCCAGCACACCAGGAATCCCAGACCACAGGTAGGGCGTGGACAGCGCCGCCAGCGCGATGATGGCCCCCCCAATCACCAGCAGCCCCGACCCCAGCAGCGTCACAGCATCGGCAGCCACCCACACCGCCACCCAGCGCCCACCCGTCGCCTTCTCAGCCATCCGTCGCGGAATGAGCACATGCCCCACGATGCGCAGCAACGCGAAACCGATCACCACACCACCAGCCAGGAACCCGGCAGCCACAGCGGTCACCGCCAGCATCGCCCCGCCAAACCAGCCGGACACCAGCACCATCACCCGCACCACACGCACCAGCGCTCGCAGGGGGCCCGGCAGTCGTTCACTTCTGGTCATCATGGGGCCCCTCCGATTCCTGCGTGGTGGGCACGCTGGTCTCCATGGCAGGCACGGCGATGCCTCGATCCACGCGGGTGCGCACGGATGCCTCCATGGCGCGGCGGATCTTCTGGGCAGCCTCCCCAGCCTCGGCCAGGTGCCTCTCGGTGGATTCACGATCCACCTCCCGGATCGTGGGGTGCTGCGCGAACGCATGGTGGATCGCCTCAGCTTCCCGAACCGTGCGCAGCCGATCCCGCAGCGCGTTGGGGTGCTCTTCTGCCAACTCGTGCTCCCCCATGGCTAAGACGACCGCGATCATGTTCCGGCGTCGCTTCCACTCTCGTCGCAAACGCATCTGCCACAACGCGAACAGCACTGCCACGACGGCCAGTGCGCTGAGTGCCGCGTGCATCAGCAACCCCCTCCCTAGTGAGCGTCTAAGCTCATTGAATGATTTACCCAATCCATTGTATGCTGTTTCCAGTTCATCCGAAAGTGTGAACCTGACACAAAGCACCCCCAACTCGAAGGAGACGGCATCATGGCACCCGTGGAAAACACCACCCAGACCATGGAAATCACCGCCGAAGCGCACCAGACCGCAGGCTGGTGGACCGCCCAGGCCAGCGACCACGACCTCCCCCCGGCAACCGCCCGCAGCCTCGCCTCAGTCACCAGCCAGCTGCGCAAGATCGCCGCGGCCGTCACCGAAACCCCCGTGGAGTCGATCAAGGTCACCGTCAACACCGACCTACCCAGCCACGTCCAGGCCCTCGTGGACCGCTCCCGCGAGCAGCAGGCCACCGCCGAAGCGGCCAAGCAGGAAGCCACCCAGACCCTCCGCGAAGCCGCCCAGCAGCTCAAGGCCGAAGGCTGGCCGGACCGAGACATCGCCGCCCAGCTGCACATGTCCACCAAGACCATCGCCGAGGTCACCCGCGCAGCCTCCACCACCCAGGACACCCCCGAGGACAACCAGACCCCCGAGGACACCGACGCCTGATGAGCGGCGAGTTCTGCGCACTGTCCGATGCGACCGGCCTCGACACCCAGTTCTGGGCCGGTCGCCTCGGCGTGCCAGAAACCGAAGCGGCCCGATGGCGAACCCCCACAGCCAACCCGCCCCGCGCCGTCATCACCCTGCTTGATGACGTCCTCGCCTGGCAGACCAGCAAGCTCGATCTCATCGAGACCACCGCCCGCCGCGGTCAGCGCGTCCACCTCCTGCGCTTCCCCGACGAACTCGACTTCATCGCCACCTTCGGAGACCGCCTCCCCTGGCAAGCCCACGAACGCCTCATCGCCCAGGCTTACGCGCGCCTCCGCACCCTCAACCTGCCCGCCATCCTCCACGACTTCGACCCCCACGCCTTCCACCAATGGCGAGGCACCCAACCCGACACCCCCGAACTGCGCGCCCGCTGGCTCGCCACCCGCCCCGACGCCGCCGCCGACCTCACCGCCGCAGACCACCTCATCGAGACCGCATTCACCGGCCCCACCCCCACCTGACCCACACAGCAGCAGGAGCGGCCCCCACAGGGACCGCTCCTGCTGCACATGTACTGCACATCCTCACTGGGTCGCTTCCTCGATCACCAGCAACGCCTCATCCGTCAGCACCCCCTCATCCTCGCTGTCCGCCTCAAACCCACCCAGATACCGGCCCGGGCAGCCATCCGACTCCCACGTGGACACCGCGAACAACCCCCGCGCCCCGGCCACCTTGATGACCTGGAACGTCCGATCCTCCGTGTCCACCAGCAACGGCTCACGCATCACCATCACCCTCTCCCTCATCATCGCCATAGCCCACCCTGCGCTCCATGAAGTCACTCGCGTCCAGATCCAACGTCGAGGCATCCCCGTACTCGTCCAACGTCAGCAGCACGCGATCCTCCTCATCCGAATCCTCAATCTCGGTCACCGTCGCCAGGTTCCCCGAATCCAGCACCACCTGATCCCCCACACACAGGGACTCAGCCATCACCCCCTCCGTCTCGAAACTCTCTCCACCATCTCCAGCATGCTCAGTGACCTGCCCACTGGTCGCCAGGATGTTCCCCTCCGAGTCGTCCCCCGCGCCTGAATCCACGTCCTCGGCGCTCGCGGGCTCTTCGTCTCCCTTCTGAGTCGCTGAGTGCCCCTCGGAATCAGTGTCCGGCACCGATGCGGCCACGTTCTCTGACTCCGGCTCGGCATCGTCGGCCGTTGGCTGGGGGCCGCGGGCTGGATCGTGGTCCTCGTCGTGGGAGAACAGCTCGAAGTCTTCACGGGCGATGGGCCAGTCGAAACCCTGGAACTTCTCGGAAGCGAGGTCTGCGAAGGAATCCAGCACAGCGCGATCCTCGGTGTTCTCCCCTGCCTCCCATGGGTCATCAATCCAGAACGTCTGGACCTCGATGGGTCGTGAGCCGTCGGGGGAGGCAACAGCGCGCCCGGAGATCAGCGGCGTGTCAGTCCCGGTCCAGAAGTTTCCCCAGAGCATCTTCGCTCCCTGGGGGGAGAGCCGGGAGAGGCTGATGCGGTGCCGAAGGTTGTCTCGTCCTCCGCCCTCGAAGAGCTTGGCATCCGGTCGCTGGGTTCCGATGACCAGGCGAATCCGGGCAGTGCGTGCCAAGGCCAGCATGTCCGCGATCATCTCCAGCCATTCCGGGGTGCCGGTGCGCTTCTTCATCTTCCCGGTCTCTTCATCCAGGATCGGCTTCTTCCAGAGGGTGGTCAGCACCCGGTTGAGGATTGCGAACTCATCGAGGATGAACAGGATCTCCCCGAGGTCATCCCGGCCCGCCTTCCGATGTTCCACCAGCGAGTAGCGGCGCATCATGAGAGCGTGCATCCGTTCGATCATGTCTGCCATCTGCTCCGGGGTTGAGGCGATGCCACCAACACCGGGGAAGCCCTCGAAGGGGCGCAACTCCACTCTCTTCGGGTCGCAGGCATAGACCGGGATTCCTGAGCAAACAGCTCCGGCGACAAGCGAGCGGAAGACCGTGGTCTTCCCGCCGCCAGTGGGGCCGATGACGAGGGTGTGGACCGTCTGGGAGTTCAGTTCCCATCCAACCAGCTTCCCGTCTTCGTTCTGGCCGTACCAGAGGGTCGGCTTTTCTGTGGGGTGGGTGCGGTAGATGTCCGCTCCCGGGTGTCGGAGCTTCGTCGGCATGTCCGGGCGCTGCTCGAAGACCGCTCGGTCGCTCTCGGGCTCAAACTTCGACCGCCAGCGTCCGCCCAGCTTCCGGCCGAGCGTGCTTTCCACTCGCCTGTGGAACATCGGGTTGCTGTCCTTCGTCATCGCCCCGTAACGCACCTCAATGCGCCGCGGCGTTTCCCTGTGCTCTGGAGTCGTGATGCTCATGCTGCCGTTCCCTCGTTCTCGGTTTCCCATTCGGTGATCTCCACGGTGATGTCGGTTCCGAACATCGGGCGGAGGATGTCATGGACGCGCTGCTCCGCGGACTCGCGGGCCTGCTCCTTCGGGTTCTCATGCACGGTTTCCTGCTGAGCTTCGATGCGGACTCTCCCGCGCCGATCATCCCAGCGCATGGTGACCTTGCGTGCTCCCATGCGGTGCGCTGCCATCTGCTCGACGCGGGCACGCCACTCTGGATCACGGTCGTTGATGGTGTCCGGGTAGTCGATGCGCAGAAGCCGGGGTTGCCCTTTGCGGAACCTGCTGGCCTTCATGTCCTCCTTCGGGTTCCACGACTGCCCGAACAGCGGTGCGAGCCCGGCCGCCAACCGCTGTGTGCGGGCTGACCGCAGGCGAATGGCTACGCGCGCACCCACCACCATGATGAACAGCAGCGCGCAGACAACCAGCGGGAGCACCGCCAACCGCGTCCACCGGCCCCATGAGGGGTTCAGCAGCGCGGCGATGCAGAGGATCATCACGACTCCCAGCACGCCGGTGAAGGAGCGGAACACCTGCTCTCCCAGGGGCTGCCCCGAGGCGCTTCCGGGGTGCTGCTCAACGGCCATCGCCGCCACCCCCCTTGACACAGTGTGATAAGCTGGCACCGTTATTTGCCTTCGGCAAGGCGGCTCGCCGCCGCAGCGAAGGCACAAGAAAGAAGGCGTGCCAGCTATCCCAGCTGTTTCCAGGGGAGCAAAGGTTCCGCACCGTTCCGCGAGTTCTTACGTGCATGCATGCTGTCCTGCCAGCCTGCTCTCGCGCTTCCAGGGCCGCCCCAAGCTGTCGCATCACTTCCCCTCCCCCTCCTTCTTCTTCTCGTCGCCGCCGTTCTTCCCGGTCAGCGCGTTGGTGCCTTCCGTGCTCATCGGAGTGCTGTGGTCATGGACATCAGCATCCGTTTTCCCGTTGGATCCCTTCGTGGAGACCCGCAGGCTTGACTGGTAGTTGTCGCACTCGGTCTCTGCCTTAGCCACCGCTTCCGTCTCTTCGTTTTCCGCGGTCACCAGATAGAGTCCCTTGGTTCCTTCGATGGTCAGATCCGTAGCGGTGTATCGGTTGTTGGCCCGGTTGTAGTCCTTGCCGCTCCATTCCACGGTCTGCTGTGCCGCGATCTTGTCATCCTCGCATCGCGCCGCCCGGAGCTCCGGCTCCGTGGAGTAGGGTCCCCGCACCGTCAGCTCCACCGGCACGGTCGCGTCATCTGGCATCTCCCCCTTCATGATGACTGCAACCGGAAACGATTTCCCCGGCTCGGTCGTGATGGTCTGTTCCCCGTCCGTGTTGAGGTTTCCATCGAGGAACAGCTGCGGCTTCGTCTTGGCCGTCGTCTTGGCGTTGGGGTTCTGGCACTCCGTCGCGTGTCCCTCGGTGCTCAGTACGAGCTGGTATTCCCCCGGCTGCTTGACCTGAACCGTCCCGTTGCTCTGCTTGTCTCCAAACTGGCCATCCATGCTAGCGATTTCCTCGGAGCAGTCCGACGCGCTCTCTCCGAATCCACCTCCATAGACCCCCACGTGGTAGTCCTGTCCGGCCTTTGCGTTTCCGGGATCGACCTTGAAGGTGATGGACTTGCTCTCCGTGGTCTCGGGAACAGAGAGAACGGGGTTCTTGTCGGTCTCTGCTGAGGCGGACGCTGAGGCCCCGCCTCCGCTTCCTCCCCCGCATGCAGTCAGGAAGAGGCTCAGGGATGCCAGCGTTGCGGTGGTCAGCTTCGCCTTATTGCTGTTCATGGTGTTCTCCTTCTCGTGTCAGCTGGAACCTTTATCGAGGGTCGGCGTCTCCTGCGGCCATGCACCCTTTTCCTTCAAGATGGGTTCCGGGTCGATGTTGTCCTTGTGCTGGGACCAAGCGTTCATGTCGGCCCCGGGCTTGTAGAGTTCGAAGTGCAGATGGGTGATGAACAGCGATCCTACGGAATCGCCCTTGTTGCCTTCGATTCCCAGTATATCGCCTCTCTTGAGTTGTTGGTCCTGTTCGACGTCGATGCGGTTCATGTGGCAGAAGCCGAATCCGAACTTGGGCTCCGAGTCTGCAACAGCAAAAACGCATCCGTCCGGGCGGTAGAAGTTTACGACCTTCATGTCTGTCGGGGCGATGATTTCCACCCCGTCTTCGTATCCGGCTCCCGGGGTTGCAAGGTCGACGCCGTAGTGGAAGTTGCCGTTGGCTTTATCGACGCCGTTGATCCCGCGTGACTCGTATCCGGATGCCTTCTCGCAGCCGGGGCAGGGGGTTGTCCACTCACCGTCTCCCAGGTCTCCATCCCACGATGATGCCTTCTTGCAGAGCCCTTCGCTGATCTTGCTTCCGCCGCCCCCGTCCTTACTGCTGTCCGCGGCTGCATCAGCGCCGTCTTTGGTGGTCTTCCCTGAGAAGGTGATGTCTACGCCGGTCCGCTCGATCACCTTGTCAGCGTCCGAGTAGTACCGGGCGTAGTGCATCGGGTCGGCGTTTTTCTGCACGGCATGGATCGCTTCTGTCGGCTCCATGTCCTCCCATCCGGGGACATCGAGCAGCCCCTTGTTTCCGCCTGCGCCGTTGAGGAATGCGCGGGTCGCGTAGGCCGGATCGGTGACCTGTTCCTTGGTGCCCCACCCCATGGAAACCTGCTGCTGGAGGAAGCCGTAGGACGTTGCGGCGGAGCCATCGGGGTTCGTGGTGCCCGCGGTGTCCTGGTCGCCGTAGTCGAGATTCATCAGGGTGGACTCGCCGTAGCCGGTGATCGCGACGATTCGCACGGCTCGCCCGTCCACGCCTTCGCTCTTGACCTCCTTCTCGATGGTGCGCACGATCTCGTCTTGTTCCTTGGCGATGTCCTCCGGGGCGTCAGGGTGCCCATCGGAGGTGTTTCCGCCGGTGGAGGCAGAATCGTGGCATCCGGCCAAACTGATGCTGCGGCTGCTGGACTCGTTGCCTCCGATGATGCTCACGAGGATGCCTGTGCCGAACAGCAGGGCAACCAGGGCCATGGCCACCAGGACGATCCCAGCCGTGATGAGACGGGCTTTGAGCTTCACCACCTGCATGGCTCATCCTTCCTGGCCAACCGACGCCCAACCGCGCTGCACGGCATCGGTGACCTCCCACCCGTGCTCACCCTTCATCAGGGTGAGTTCAAAGTTGATCTTCATGTCCTGCCCGCGTTGGGTCTGCACGGTCGCACTGGCGGGACGGGACCATCTCACGGGAGTGTCCTTCGGCGCGCCGGTGAAGGGCTTGTCCCCGATCTGGACCTTGCTCACGTGCGTGTCGCCGCGACCGTCGAGCGGGGTCTTGGCCGAGTCGAGGAAAGCCGCCAGCTCGCTGCTGGTCAGGTCGTCGGTCCAGTCCTGCCACTGCTCATCGTCCCCGCGCGAGAGGTAGGCGCTCAGAAACGCCTCAGCGGTGCTGTCTGCCTTCTTCCGGTCCGGCGAGGGTTTCTGCGGGCTGGGGATGGCTTCGGCTGAGGCTGAGCTGGGGCTCACCTGCGGTTCCTCGGTGCCAGTCGCTTCCTGCTGCGCGCCCAACGGCAGCGCCTCCACCTCACGGAAGGTCAGATCCTCGTCGGCCGCTGTGCTGGCTTCGGCCTGGGCGGCTTGCTCCGGGCTGTGCTCGGTCTTGCCGAGGTTGTGGATCGTGAGCACCAGGGCGATGATGACCACCGCGGAAATCCCCAGGTGCCACCAAGAACGCATCATCCAACGGACAATCCGCTTGGTCCGCAAACGCAGATAGCGGATCAGAGTGATGCCGAACGGCTTGATGTGGTCGTTTAAGAGACTCATCAGTTATTCTCCATCGTTTCGCGGCTGATGCGTTCGCTATCCTGGTCCGTCCGCTCATAGAACGTGTCCGATCCGGGAATGAAGATGTGCTGGTTGAACCGTGTCGAGGTCTGAGCGTCAATGTGCGGATTGAAGTAGACGCCGCTTTGCGGATCCTGGGACATGCGCACGATGTCTGCGGGCATCTCCTGGTCTCCGCGCATGACCTGCCCCTCTCCAGGGTCCAGGCGCGGGGCAGCTGGTTGAGGCTGGTTCTGGTTGGCTGCGGCTCGGTCGATGGCCGACACGATCCGGTCACCCATGACTCGCTCCCCGTGGTCATCACGCCGCTGGTTGGCAGCTGCGGTGTCCGCCTGGTCGATGGCGGCAGTGGGCTGGGCTCCAGCGCCGATGGCCTCCGGGTCGCGTCGGGAACCCACCTCGGTATCGCGGGCGTCGTAATCGGGCACCATCTCCGGGTGTTGCACCTGCGGGGTCTGGACCGTGCTCTGGGACGGCTCCACCTCGACACCTGGGGTGTTCCGAGAGACCGGGACCGGGGACGGCTCCGGGACTCCACCATAGAGAGGGCCGTTGTTGGTGGTGTGGCTGCGTTCGGTGGTTCGCTGCGGCTCGGAGCCGGTGCTGTCCGGGAACTCCGGGTCGGCTTGGGTGTTCTGGGGGGAGCGAGGGGCCTGATCGTCCTTGTTGCTGCGTCCGGTGTTCAACAGCGCCCAGGCACTCATGGCCGCCGTCATCGGATTGAGTTTCGAGGACGCGCTCATGGACTGCTTCACAGAGGATGGGCTGACCATCTCCGTGAGGCTGCGGAAGGGCTTGGTGAACTTCCAGAAGACGAAGGTCACCAGTGCGGAGACGAACATCATGGGGCCGAAGTTGAGGTTGTTGGACAGGAAGGCGATCAGTGCCGTGTGCAGCGCAGCCAGGACACCGAAGATCAGGACGTTGATCGCTGCTGCGCCAACCATGTTCAGGCCCTCCTTCGCGACCGGCCGCGTGACATGCCACACCGCCATGACGGCGAAGACGGGGCCGATGATCGGCACGAACCGGAAGATCAGCTTCGAGGCGAAGATCAGCGCCTCGGAGGCGATGCGCACGATCGACACGAGAGCGGACTGGATCAGCGCCGCAAGACCGATGCCAGAGCGGTTGTAGCTCTGTCCCTTCATCGTCTGCTGAAGGCCCGGATCCTCTGACTTTCCGAGGTCCTTGTAAATGTCCTCGTACTCGTCCTTTTTGTCGTCCGGGTCCACGTCAGACTCATCGTAGGTGGTGGCCTGCGCCTTGTAGAGTTTCTTCGCCCAGGTATCTGAGGTGCTATCCGTCTGGTCATCCTTACCCAAGGCCCCCTTAGCCCATAAGGGGTACAGGATGCGGTCATTCATGATCGCACCGAGTGCTTCCTCCGGTTTAGCGTCAATGCCACCCGCCTCAAGTGCCTTTTGATCTGCTGTGCTCGTCACCTTGGAGCCCACGTCATCAATCCCATGGGCCACGGTCAGCGGGTATGTTCCGACAATAGCCAGGAACCCCACAGAAGCGAAGAATGCGAAGAACGTCATCATCGTCTTGCGCACCTCTTTGGTCACGGACCATGCAAACAGCATGACCCCGGCCAGGAGAATGAACATAATCATCCACTCATCCACAACGAGGCTGCGCGTCAGGTCGGACAGTTTCGTAATCATGTCGTCCATCGGCGCGAGGACTTCGGTGGTGTTCGTGTTCCAGCTGTGCATTCCAGTGGCGGCCGCCGCCAGCCACTTAGCGAGCCCGAGGGCGGCGGTGCCGATCTTGGTGTCCATCATGGCGTCCGGGTCACCGGCCCACTCATTGCCCGCAATCGGCCCCCCGAGGTCGCATGCATGCCATTCCAGCCCCGCATAGCCGTAGTCCCCGTAGAGGGAATCACCGTCCATGGTGGAGCTGCGGCTGTCGAGCAATCCGGGAACCCCGTCTCCGGCACGGGCGGGCACTCCCTCCGGCTTGCACTTGGCTAGCGCCGTGTCTGGGAGGATGAAGCTCAGGAGCATTCCGGCCAGCAGCGCGACGGCCAGCAGGTAGGCATGTTCACGAGCGAGATTGATGGCCCGGAATGCCAGCAGCTGGGCCCGAGTGTTGAGCATTGCGGTCATGGTGTCCTCGGTTCCTGCGTTACGCGACGTCGTTTTCGGTGGCGGCGGTTTTCTTCTGCTCCTGCTCGGCCTCCAGATCAGATTTCGGTCGGGAGTTCAGAGCCTTCTTTACATGGGGGTGTGCGTCGGTGTCGATGACAACCCGTTCATGCCCAGAGCCGTCGAAGAAGATGAAGTGCCTGCGGTCTGCGATGGCTTCCTTCTCCTTCTCTTCGGGAGTCATCTGTTCGCGTTCCTCTGCACTCTTTTCACGGCGCTTATCCGTCGGCGGGCGCAGCTGCCCGAGGATGGTCTCATATCCCTGGTGCAGGGGTACGCCCATCAGTGTCAGAGCAGCCTCCTGCGCTTTCTTCCCCTCAGTGTGCCCGATGAATGCGGTGCCCACGAGGTTATCCAAGGCATCGGGGCTTCCGGTCCCCACCTCGAAGTGGGTCACGTCCTGAGAGCTGAGCAGCACGCGCGCGTTGAACTTTCGGGAGTCCGTCGCAGATTTCGTGATGAGGGTTTTCCCGGCGCTAATAGCGGAGAGAGTTTTCCCTTCGTCAATGGCAAGCCCCTTCCGCTCAGCCCGGTCGCCCTCATACATGCGAGACTGGACCAGCCAGGCAGCCAGCTGGACAACGGCCATGGACAGCCGCTCTGTGATGCTGGTATCCCCCGAGTCGATTGACGATTCCTTGGGAATGCGAATGCCGTTCAGGGTATAGACGTTGAGCATGGAGTTATCGTCTTCGTCCAGCTCGTCAAGGTCAGGCGCTTTCTCCCCTTCCGGGGGGAAGATGAGGCGGCCGATGGGGGTCTCCGCCGCCTGACGCAGATCCAGCAGCACATCCCCGGCACGGATGCGGTGCTTCTCGGTCAGCTTCTTCTCGATCTTCCCCTGCTCGATCTGCTCCAGGGCACGCAGCACGTCGGTGGCTGACGATGAGCGCACGGGGTCCACCTGTTCCAGGGCTCGGGTGATGACTGAGGCGGTGATCCCCTCGCCGTCATTGAGCAGCTTCGGGCTGACGAAGGACTCCAGGATGTCGCGCATCAGGGACCGCCGCGTTCCGCGGGCCGCGCTCATCTCACGTTGGAACTCGGTGTCCGTGTCGTAGTGCTCGCGCTTCGGGTCTGCCACCACGCGATAGGGGCCCAGCTCGCCAGCGCGCCCACGCATGAGGTTGACGTAGCGGGAGCGGCCCTTCAGCTCGGGCAGGTCACACAGTCGGCCCAGGCGGTCCGAGGGGTCCAGCACGTTGAAGCGGGTTCCGAGCATGACGGCCCGGTAGACGATGGACCCGAGCACGTAGGATTTTCCGCCGCCCAGGCCAGCGGCGATGACGGTCAAACCGGAGCGGTCTCGGGTCTCCATGTCCCGGTGCATGTTCCAGGAGAATCCGCGCAACGCGGAGCCTGCGGTGTATCCCAGGGCCGCCCCGTCCTTGTCGCCGATGCTTGCGGTGCCCTGGGGGATGGCTGCGGCCAGCGTCTTGACGGACATCGTGCGGGAGAATCCGGAGTTCTGGAGTCCTTCACCGGGGATGAATTCTCGGGCGGTGTGCCACTGGGCAGCATGCCGTTCTAGATCTGCCTTAGACCCGTACAGGTTCCTGATCTCCGCGACCTTTTTGTCGAGCGCGTCCACGGTGGGTGCGCTGACGGCCAAGCGGTACCAACCCTCAGTGCGGATTTCGAGCCCGCCGTGATCTCCCTGAATTTCTCCCTGAATCTGCCTTCCAAGGCTGTTCTGCCGCTTGAGTTGTTCCGGGGGGTCCTGTCGGTGGTCCGAAACGTAGTGATCCATCTGGTCGCGGATCTTGTTCATCTGGTCGATGATCCACTTATTGGTTTTCTTCGGATCCTGGACGTCGAAGATTGCAGACCACTCCACAGGGTACGAAACCGAGTCGGTGCGCTGCATCCACCCCGTATCCAGGTTTTCTGGGATGTTCTGGTCGGACAGTCGCGCCAAGGTCAGGACGGACAGATACCGCGTGACGGGGCGCTCTTCTCCTTCGACGTTTCCCGTGATCTTCACATACCCCTCATAGGGCTCTCCGGTCATGTGCGCACGGTTCTGGAGCAATTCCACGGTCTGCCGGTCGTAGTCCGCAGCCATTCCGATGCTGGGGCAGGGCAGACCCAGAGAGACAGAGCGGCGGAGCAGCCATTCCATGTCCTCTTCGCTGGCCAGCGTCGTTCCCAGGGAAGATCCAGCTAAGACATAGTTCAGCTCTGCGATTTCACTGGAGAGTTCATCGACTTCTCGCTGGGGGTCGCGGGGGAAACGCCGGGCGGTTGCGATGCGGACGCCGAGGTAGACGAATTTGTCGGAGAAGTTAGAGCGTCGGAGGTGCTGCTGATCGCGCATGAGCATGCCAGAGCATGAAGCGTTTTCGTCCTGGGGGTTCATGATGGGCGCACCGTTGTGCTTGGCGTCGTCCCAGGTTCGCCTGGCCCAGTCGTAGACGGAGTGGGGCCGGGTGCTCACGCGGAGCTGGCATCGGCGGCCCACGAGCTTCGAGTAGGCGAGGGCATCCTGGTTGATGGTGGCGTTCACGCGGGAGACTGGAGCGAATGAGTTGGACCGTTGCCCTAGCACATACCAGGCGGTTACTTCGCTGGAGGTCAGAGTGACGTTTCCGATGGTCGCTCGCAGTTCGAGGGTCAGCTCGTCTTTATCCGGGGTATCACCACGGCGACGGCGTGAGCGAGACTGATTCTCTTTCCGCGCCTTCTTCTCCGGGTCCGTCTTGGTGTACCCCTGGAACCGTGCCAGGGTGTGCCCAGCGAATCGTGCAACAGCCTGGGGGCTGCCGAAGTTCTTGATTTTGTCGCGGATCGTCTGATCCTTCGTGGAACTGTCCGTCGTCTCGGCGTTGTCCACAGTATCCTTTTCCCTGGTTTCCTGAGCGGTCATTTCTTTACCCTCCGATCATTTAGTGCGCGGATTTTAGATGCTGCGATTCGCTGCCGGAGTATCGCTTTTCCCCGGCGATCCGGCATGCAGCACTGTTGTGCTGCATGCCGGGTCATGTTCAGCCGGAGCGTCTTATCGAAGCGCTTGCCGAGGTCTTCTCGAGGTACGGTGAGTTCCTGGTATGCGGTCAGTCCGTTGATGAGGATACCGACGTCATCTCTGTAGTTGGCGTTGATGAACTTGACAGTGAAGTAGATCAGGCAGAAACAGACGAACTGCCATCCCAGCTCCGTCATGTTGAACCCAAGGAACAGCATGGCCGCAAACATTGTCAGACTGACAATGATAATGGTCACGTATTGCCGGTAGGTTGCCACCCAGGGAAGCCGCTTGTTGGGCGGCCCCAGCCAAGTGCGATCAATCCGCCTCAGATCATCGTCGGTGTAGACCCTCATCTAGGCCCCCAGGATCCCCTTGATCCAGTTCCCGACTTCCTCGTAGTTCAGAGCGATCGCCAGGAAGGCCATCGCCGCCAGGCCGAGGCCGAGCTTGAGCATGAACTCGCGAGTCTTGCCGGAGTTGGCGGCCCAGAACAGCGAGATCGCCAGGATGATGATCTCGACGATGATGATGTTCTCGCGCAGCCAGTCGGCAACGCTCTGTCCCTGGAGCATGATCTCCTCGTCTTCCTCCCGCGCTGGGCGGGTGTTGGGGTTGGCAACTGATAGTCTAGTATAGACATACCGCCAGATCAATAAACCATCCCATGAGCAACACGGGTCATCCCATGAGATCCTCGCTGCTCGCATCCTGGAAGGAAGTTCGCCAAAATGGGGACCATGCCAAAACTCGTGCGCCCTGCCGACCAGCCCGAACGCCTGGAGTCGTTCATCCACGTCTTCGGCAACCGCGCGCGCATGAGCATCATCCGCTTCCTACTGGACAACGGGCCCGCCCTGCGCGCTGACATCGCCGAGGCCACCCGACTCTCGACCCCCACCCTCGCCGGCCACCTCACCGAGCTGGAGCGCGTGGGGGTTGTCCATGTGGACCTACCGCCGGAGCAGCGCCGTGGCCGCTCTCTGCGCTATGAGGCTGATGGAGAGGCGCTTCGCACGCTCTTGCAGGTTCCGAGCGCCTACATCTTCGAGGATGAGGCTTAGCGCCGCACCAGACGGATCATGGCCCGGCCGTCCCCGAGAGGCTTGATCCAGAGATCCACCCGGAGCGGACCGCCGCGGGTTGGCATGACGAGGTCTTCAACCACCCGCACCTGGCCGTCTTCTGAGTGCCCCAGCGCTGCCCTCAGCTCACCCCGACGGTCGGCAGGGATGATGCTTGGCAGAGGATGCCTCCCCAAGTTGGGCAGGCCCGCGGCTTCCCACCCGGGCATGACTTGGACCGGCTCACCAGTCCGGGAATCCACCTGAGCCAGGGGGATGTCAGCGGTCAGCTCGATGAGTGCGTCCATCCGTGGCGTCGGCTTGGGCAGCGTCGCCGGAATCACGTCTTTCGTGTGGACGGGCACTTCTCTGACCATACCCACGAACGCCAGCGACGCATCCCCGCGCCGCATGCTCGTGGCGGCCAGCTCGACCGTGACCCGCGCGTTGCCTTCCAGCCGGAGACCATAGGAGAGCACGGCGACATCCGGCACCACTTCGTGCATGGCTGAGGTGATGAGGCGCTGGAGCCTGTCCTGATCCACGGGCTCGATCCACCCGGTGAGCCATTCCTCAGAGGGTGCCCAAACCAGCGGATCGTCCCGCACCTGACGCAGCTGTTCCGGGCGCATCCGGTAGAGGCGACGCATGGCATCATCCCAGAGGATCGTCCGCTCTCCCGAGGGCACATCCAAGTGCCACTCCAGCGCCCCGATCAAGGGCAGCGGTGGAAATTCGTGGCCCTCGCGCACATAGCCGCCAACCGCTCCCACCGGCGTGCGGCTCTGAGGCGTCCGCACCGGAAGGACGCGCACGCGGTAGTCGCGCCCCTCCAGAGAGCACACCTCGTCGAAGGCGCGGCCGCGCAGCGCCGCAGCCTCCAACCGCCCATGCAGCAGGAGCCGTTGCTCTTGGGAGAGGTTCTTGCGCAGAGACCGTCCCCCGATGACCTGCTCGCCGTCTTGGAGCATGCGGATGTTCCCGGTGCTGGCATCCGAGCCCACGATGATCCAACGCCCCTCCATGGCCCCTCCTTGTCCACCGATCACAGGTTCCGCTAAGGTCTCTGGGTGAAGCCGTTTCGGGCGGACGCCCGAGCTGCTGTCCATCCACCGGGCATTCCTATGCCCGTGATCGAGAGGATCGCAGCATGTCCACCCCTGAGACCACAGCAACGGCCACCTCTGATTTTCTCACGGCGCTGACCCGCCCCGGAGCCTGCGTTGTCCTTCGGTCCTTGTCAGACCAGCAGTGGGCCACCGTCGAGGCGCTTTCCGAGGCGACCTCCCTCCCCCGCCCTCAGCTGCTCCCCCTGCTGATCGAGCTGGCCTCCCATGGCCTGGTCATCCAGGACGCACGCCGGTGGCGGATGGACCGGAGCATGATCTCCACGCACCTGCTCGACCTGAACCGGCTGATCCCATGACCTCGGAATGGAGCCCCCAGACCGCCACGCATGAACTCGCAGACGGGATCTTTCTCGTCTGCGGTCCGGCGTCGAACTGGGCCATCTTGCGGGAGGGACGCCGCTGGTGTCTGGTCGATGGCGGTTACCCGGGCGACTTCGATCTTGTGCGCCGTTCGGCCGCCCGTTTGGGGCTGCATCCGCGCCCCGAAGCGGTCTTGCTGACGCACGCGCACATCGACCACCTGGGGGCGGCTCTCGCGCTGGCCGCCGATGGCGTCCCCATCTGGTGTTCTGCCGCCGAGGCCCCGAACGCGACGGGGGATGCGCCGTCGCAGATCTCCCCCGAGGTGGCCATGGGCAAGGCTGCCTCATCTCCCCTGTGGGCTCAGTGGGTCCGCCACGCGATCCAGGCCGGTGGATTGGAGACACGGCGACTCGCCGCTGACCAGCTCTCCCTCTTCACCGCGCACCCCGGAGCATCCTTGGATCTGCCGCGGAGCCCTCAGTGCTGCCCCAGCGTGGGGCACACGCCGGGTCACGCCGCGTTCCTGGTCGGTGCTGTGTTGCTCAGCGGGGATGCCCTGGTGACGGGCCATGCCACGTCTTCGATTCACGGCTGTGCGCAGTCGCTCGATCCCGCATTCCATCACTGCCAACCGCAGGCGGAAGACGCAGCGGCCCAGCTCTTGGAGCTGCCAGCACGGATGCTGGCACCTGGCCATGGGGAGCCCTTGCCGATGAGCCAGGCCCGCGCCAGCCTGCCTTTAGCTGCGCACCACACCGTTGATCTCGATAGCGACCATCCGTGATTTCTGATTGAAGTCATCGTACCGCCCTTCCAGACCTTGGGTTTTCAGCCAGTCCTCCACATCCCCATCGTGCTCATCAAGGCTCCCCAGGATGGCGCGAGGCTGGTATCCAGATTTCGAACCGAATTCGACTTTAGACCCATCTTCATAAGTCGCGCTTAGGTGGATTCTGCGATCCGGCAGCTCTTTCCCTCCCCACTTCTTGCGAGCCATGGACCGGATGTTCTTCTCTGCTTCTTGCCATGCCTGCTCCTTCCCCTTCGATCCCTGGGTGCGTGGGAAGTCGATGCGAACCTTTCTGAATCCTCGCCCGTATGTCGTATTTTTTGCAAACTTTCCGCGGGCGGGCACCGTCTCATGCCGGGTTATCTTTCTTCCCGTTCGTCGGGTGTTTTCAGAACCCGGCGGAACAACTTTCCCTTCCCCCTTCCTCCCCCGGACGTGTGCAATTCCTTTGGCTGTCCGGCGTCGCTCTGGTTTCGTTTTTACAGTTCCCGTTTGGGTGAGTTCAGTCAAGGTTACGGTCAGGTTATTGCCGCGCTTCTTGCCGCGTCGGATTTGGGAGATGTAAGACTGGTCCCGTTCAACCGCTTCGGCGATCTCCGACTGACTCATCCCACGGGAGACAAGCGTGTCGATGAGTTCCTTGGCGTTAGGCATGCTGCATCCCCCGAGCGGCTGCAATCGCGTCTTCGATTCCCGCACTCTCCGCACGACGCGCGAGCCGTAGACGCGCTTCGACGGTCGTAGGCAGAGCCATATCCGATGATCCGCCAGGCAGGAATCCTTTGAGTCGCAGACGTCCGACAGCGCCGTCGTCCAGCCCTCCAGCCGATTGCGGGAGCGCCCACGTCGGCAAGGAGGTGGTGTAGAGCGCGTCTCCATTGATTCCGATCAAGGTTGTCGGATCAACGTGCAGTGCACCCTTTTTGCGGCCGTTTGCCATCGGGCCGTGCAAAACGCGGGCACGTGCGCGACTCCAAACCTGCGCGGCCAGTTCTGGGTGGTAGTAGGGCCGCTGTTGGTCAGTCAAGGGCGCAGGCTCTTTGTAGGTGAATTTGTCTCCGAACTGCTGAACGGTGTGTGCGTACTTCTCCGGGATGTCCCATGTCGAATCCACGGTGATCGTTGAGGACCTGCCCCGCGAGGCGAAGGCACCAATGGTCTGGAGGAGGATTTGCCGAATCGCCCCCGAGGCCGCATCGACAACAACAGGTGCATATCCCTGGTTCGAGCCGATGGTTTCCACGGATTCCCTCGCCTTCACGAGCCGCTTGCAGAAGGTGTCCAGGGGTCTTGCTTCCACACTGCGGGCCTCTCCGCGGATCGCCGGGCGCTTGTCCCGGAATACGATTCCCTCATGGAATCGCTCGATGATCCACCCGAATTCTTCAACGAGGCGCAGCTCTTCATTTCCTGCCCATGTCTCGAATTTTGCGCCTGGCCGGTTGGGGTAAACCCAGGTGAGGCGCCCCGCATCCGTGGTGTGCTTAAGTGGCAGGATGCCCAGGCTCCGCCAATCAGCGGGAACCCGCACGGTGACCAGGTATCGGGCAGGGGTGAACTGGCCTGTGCGGCGACCGCTCCGGTCTTCGGCGCGCCAGAGTTCCTGCGCATCCTGACCGCGGAGACGACGGGCCGGGCCCACGCCGAGGTTGTATCCGCACGCCGCATACATGAATCGTCCATCGACGTAGGCGAACGCGGGCATCGCTTCTCCGCGGGTCTGGCTCATCAGGGGAACGCACAGATCGTGGTCGGTGTAGCCGGGGCCTGCGACCAGGTGCTCGATGTGGTGCTGTCCGGTGGTGCTGTGGATTTCCTCGGCGATGTCATCGTCCAGGATCTCCGGTTCCAGGTTCCGAGGCAGAGATTGTGCCCAGAGCTGCTGCCCGGTGGCTGCTGGTGACTTCATGAGCCCCTGCATGGATTCCTCAGATCGGATGACGGCCTTTTCGGTCAGCTCCCATGCCTCGCGGGCCTGTTCATGGCTTAGCCGGGTGGAGCCAAACCAGGATTCTGCTGTAGAGATCTCGAATGGCTTTTCGCGGCGATCTTCCCGATTTTGCGTTTTGTGGAAGTAGCGCCCCACTGGCGGCACGCCGGGGTCCACCCAGTGACGTCCTTCGGTCCAGTCCTGGCTGTTGAGGCTCTGAAACCAGTGGCGGCCCTGGCGATCTCGGGTCGGGATCTTCCCAACAAGGACGATGCGCTTGATACCGGCGACCTGTGCGGTGTTGAGCAGATCCTCCAGGGTGGGGTTTTTCCTGCGGCCTCGAATGATGGGGCTGATTTTATGCCCATCAGAGTCTACGGCATATCCGGTTGTTGGGTTCATCCACAGAGTGGGAAGTGGACCGACTTTCCAGGGGATGGGTCGCATTATTCGCCCTCCTTAGTTCCGTAGTATTGCCTTCTCAGGTGTTCCACCCAGACGTGAACCATAAGTGTCTTGAAGCTGTCGCCAGTCCGCGCCTTTTCTATCGTGATTTCCCGTTTGAGACTTTTTGGTATGCTCACGTTGAAGGATGTTGTGTCAGCATCGTTCATGATCTCCCGCTCCACAGCGTTCCATCTTTTGCGCGCTTCTTCTCCGCCTGCCATTAGCGTTTACCCCTGCTCCTTATGCCCACGTGCGGCCAGGTACTCCGTGAGCGCTGCTTCGATCTGCGCCTGCGGCCCCATACCTGTTTCATCCTGGTACTCATCCATGAGATCCCTCAGCGAGACTCGGATGCGGGTGGAGAGCTGTTCCCGGACGACCCTTCTGGGCCGCCGCCTGCGGGCCTGAACTTCTCCCTCTGGAGGCACGCTCGCGGCAGCCTCCACATACCCTGCTGGCTTCTGCTTCTGCACTTTACCCAACGGCTTCCTCTCAACCATTCTCAACACCTTCCATCATCTTGTCGGTGATTCCTTGGATAATTTCTTCAACGCGCTTTGCGTCGCGGTTTCCAGTCTTCCTGATGGGCTGCCGGGTGGACGCCATGTCTTTGATCGCAGCACGGGCCGGGATGATCGGCCCTAGGGTCAGGTCCGGCCAGGTCTGAGTGATCTGGTCGATCTGGAACTTGTGTTCGTTCAACCGACTATCAACCATGTTGATGATGATTCCCCCCATTTCCAGGTGTGGGTTGAGGACGGGGAGCTTCACAGATTCGACGGCGGCCAGGTATTCGGCCACTCCCGCGACGGCGAGGGCTTCCGGGGTGGTGATGGCCAGCGCTGTATCTGCGGCCACAAGCCCGTTGAGGGTGAGTCGCCCGAGTGAGGGCGGCAGATCCAGAAGCACCACGTCATAGCCGTCCAGCTCTGGTGAATCCATCATGGTGACCTGGAGGCGATGTTCGGCCGCCGTGATGCTCTCGTCAGAGAAGCGGGCCAGCTGGTTGTCGGCCGGGACTACATGCAGGTTCTCGTGCCAGGAGGTGGATGTGATCGCCTGACCGATGCTGCCGGTGATGCCGCCCTTGAGCAGGTCGTAGGCGGTCAGCTGGTCGGGGTCGAGTTCCACCCCCAGCACGATGGAGGCGCTTCCCTGCGGGTCCAGGTCACAGACAAGCACGCGGTTGCCGCTCTGGGCCAGGGAGTCGGCCATGGCCAGCACGATGCTGGTCTTGCCGACGCCGCCTTTCAGGTTGCCAACGGCTATGGTCTTCGGGGTCATGCGGTGCCTCCTGCTTCCCTAGGTTTCTAGTTTCCTAGTTTTCTTGGTTCGGTGCGTGTTGTCAAGCGTGCTTGCTTGCATGCAGGCATGCGTGCTGGTCAGGGTTCTTCGGTGATGGCGCGGACGATCTGCAAGGCGTCCTTGCCTCGGCGGCGGGGTTGTTCCCGCTCCGGGATGTGGCGGGGTGATCGGCGCAGGATGAGCCCGGCACTGGTCGGATAGGCCCGCGCCTCGGGGTAGTAGATGCGCACGACCTGGAGGTGTCTCTTAAACGCGGCCTTGAACTGGCGGAGGTGCCGGTAGTCGGCTCCGAACTGGCTTGCCAGCTGCTCCCAGCTGACGTGCGTTTCAGAGGCGCGGAGGGCGTAGAGGCGACGCACGAGCCAGGCGTAGATGTCCAGGCGCATGGGCTGGCTCCTGAGCTGCTGGATGACTGCGCTGGACAGGGGCACGGCTGTTTCGGCCGCTCGGCGGAACTCGGTCGTGACCTCGATCCATGAGCCGATAAGCGCCTCAGCTCCAGCTGCGTCCTCGCCGCTGTGCCAGAGCTGCCATTGGGAGGCGATGGAGAGCTGATGTCCTTCATCAACCCAGGCTCCGCCCTCCTTAGCAGTTGTAGCGGTGGTCATGATCGTGATGCGAGATCGGATGAGGCGGTTCAGCTGCTCGATGAGGGTCCGCCGCTGCATCCCCCCACTGCTGAGCCCCAGCTGCCTCATGAAGGTCTCCATGGACTCCCCCAGCTCGATGCGCAGGGGCTCATTGAGTGGGGTCTCGCCGCCTGCCCGCTTGACCTCAGTGGTCAGCCAGATGAGGAACGCTCGTGGGAGCGATCCACACGGATACCGGCGACGCAGGTGCCCGTCCTGGTCGGGCAGGTGGGCAGGCTCCAGCAGGAGGATCTGTCGGCCGTTGCGCCGCTCCCAGACGGCAAGGTCGCCGGGATCGCGGTAGGGCAGACCCAGCTTCGTCAGGTCCACGGGGATGAATGCGTCAGCGCGGATGCGCCCCGACTCGACAAGCTGCACTGCCGTTTCGACGTGGGAGACGAGGGCTCGAAGTTCGCGCAGCGGTGCGGAGTCGGAGCGTTGGAGGTCGATCTCCCAGGGGCGTTCGACCCCTGGCCTACGTGTGTCGTCATCGGCTAGCATGGCCTCAGAACCTTTCCCTAGGTTTCCCAACCCCCGCCGGGCCAGCACCCGGCGGGGGTTTTCTCATTCTACCTGCCCCAGCGTCTCATCTCATGGTATGCCTTAGCAAGGAGGTTGCCTGTGGACAACCGCCGCCGAGGTGCGTTGTCCACAGTAAACTTGTGACGCCCCGCGAGGCAGTAAACTTGTGACGCCCCACCCCACGTTTCCCCTAGTCAGATGAGGGTTCGTGCCCTCAATCCGGCGTCCGAAGAGCAGTTATCCACAGTAAACTTGTGACGCTTGGGGCAGTAAACTTGTGACGCCCCACCCCACGTTTCCCCTAGTCAGAGGGCGATTTACGGGACTGCCCTATAGGTATTAATCCTGTATATAGATCCTGTAGTGGGGGTGCCTGGGCCTGTGAACTTGGGGGTTTCGCCCCCGAGAGATCGAAGAAGCTGTCATCGTCCGGGGTTGTCCATGAGGGCCCAGAGGAAGAAGAGGACGAAGAGGGCTGCGGCACCGCCGGATGCCCAGCCCGCCACGCTGGTCAGGATGTCGTGCCCCCAGTCGTTCATGGCAGGGATGGACTCGATGCCGTCCATGATCCAGACCCATGCACCGGCGACGACCGTTCTCATGGAGGCTGCAATGCTCGCGCCCCCACACGTCAGGACGAGCCCGGTGTAGAGCACGATCCGGCGGCGCAGGCGACGCCAGAGTCGCCAAGCCAGCACCAGCGGAGTCGCCGAGAGGACGAGCAGGAGGCCGAGCACCGGCCACCAGAGCCCATTCGGAACAAGCTCTGCTGGGGCGGTCCAGTCGTCAGGGAGCCAGGAGATCAGGAAGTCACTCATGGGTGGCCCCCTCAGGGATCTGGAGCACCCAAGGTCGAGGTGCCAGCTCCGCGAGGTCGGCCCAGAAAAGGCGTTCGATCCGTCCCCAGCGAACTGCCTCCCAGAAGCCGCCTCCGCGGCTCACAGGCGCAGTCAGCACCCGGGTGGTCATCGTGGCCGTCGGGACCAGATAAGCCCCTGCTGGTGCTGCTCCCAGGCTTGCGGGACGAGTGGTGATGAGGGTGTGTGTCATGGCGTCTCCGTGGTGTGGATGTCTGCGGTGGTCATGAATCGGCGGAGGGTCTGCGCTTCGGACCACCAGGCTGCGGCGGTGAAGGCGCTCCATCCGCGTTGTTCGGCCTCGGTCATCTGGGCGATGGCGGCGTCGTGGGCGGTCATGAGGTGGGCGGAGTCGATCATGGGTGATGCTCAAATCAGGTCATGGTCTGGTTATACCAGCTCATTTGGGGTCCGAGAGTCTGATTTCCAGGACAGTGGTGTTTATAGAGCCTATTTTAGGCTGTAGCCGGGATGATGCGGTAGCGGATGCCGCGGGCAGCCAGAACAGCTGCGAGCGCGCGGAGGTAGGCGTCGTAGTGCCTGACGTGGGCGTATTCGGGGTGGTGCTGGTGCAGGGTGGCGTCGTCGGTGAAGCGGCGCAGCTCCACGATGGTGTCCCCCTCGTCGGTGATCCGGGTGGGGAGGGGGTTGTTCAGGGTGGTGGTGACGTGGGTGTTGAGCTGTTCCAGTTTGGTGCGGATGAAGGCTGCGGCGTCGGCGTTGGGGTTGCGTTCGGTGTCCCAGGCGGCGACAGGGCGCAGGGTGGCCATGCCAGTTGCTTTAGCGACGTCGGCCTGGGTGTAGCCGAGCATGTCTCGGTAGAAGCGGAACTCGGCGGGGGGCATGTCGGAGGTGGCGCGGCGAGGCATCGGGGGTCCTTAATCGGTGGTGGTGTGGATGGTGTAGGGGATGCCTTGGTCATGGAGGGCGGCGATGATGCGTCCGAGGTGGGCGTCCCAGGTTTCGGCGCTGTGGGTGGTGATGCTGCGGGGCCGGTGTCGGTGCAGCGCGGCGGCGGTCGCGTAGCGGGTGAGCTGGATGACGGTTTCTCCGCCTTGGAAGGCGGCGTCGATCTGGTCAAGGGTGGCGTTGGCCTGGTCGGAGGCTTCCTGTTGCCAGGTGCGCACGGTGGTGGCGAGATCTGGGGGGATGGGGCGCTCGCCGGTGAACCACCGCTTGACCGTGCGCTCGTTGCGTCCGGTGAGGTGGGCGAGGTCGATGGCGCGGTGGAGCCCGAGGCTTTGGGTGATGACTCGGAGGGTTGGGCCGTTGAGGGGGATGTTGTGTGCGGTCATGGTGGCTTTCATGTGTGCTGGCATGCATGCATGCATGCGGTGTAGTTCTTCTATCGTCCACGGTAGAACATCAATGATGCTGTTTGTGCTACCGGAGTCTGAGCGTTTCATGGAGCGGGTTCCCGGCGGTACGGGTGGCGTCTGAGGCGTTGATGGTCTCTAGCCACTCCTTCGAGGTGATGGGGCCTCGGATCATGGCTTGGGCGGTGTGATCGGCGCGGCGGTGTTGGAGGGTGAGGGTTGAGGGGAGGGGGTGGCGGCCGCGGGCTTGTCCGGTGGTGACGTTGGTGTGAATCCACCAGCTGCCGGTGCCGTGGTGTGCTGCGGTGGAGCACTGGGCAATGAACGCGGCGAGTTCTGCGGTGGGGGTGGTCATGGTGGCCTCCTGTGCCAGTCTGGTGGGCCGTGTGGCCCGCTTTGGGGTGCAGATAGAGCGTAAAAGGTGTTGTAGCGGCTTGCAAGCAAGCTGGCAAGCTGGGAGGTACTGCTAGGCCGGTTTCAGCCCTTCTCGCAACACGGCTTCGGAAAGCGCGCGGTAGGACAGGAAGCCCTCTAGGGTCACGCCTGTCTCGTCTTCGTCCTCGATGTGTTGGAGGGCCGCGGTCTCAGTCCCGACTTCTTGAGCGGCGACGTAGGCGCGGAGTCCGGCGATGCCACGTTCGATCATGGCCTCCGGGGGTTGGTTGATGCGCGAGGGGTGCAGCTGCTCCAGCACGTGCTCCACCTCGGTTCCCTCGATGGTGCGCAGCGCCTGGCGGACATGCAATCGGGCGATCAGGTGTGTTCGATCCGCTCGTTCCTCGGCCTCGGCTTGGCGGGCCTCAGCCTGCTGGACTCGATGAGTCAGGGAGGTGTTCAGTGCTTCCAGTTCTTGGACGCGCTGCTGGAGCAGTGAGATGTCATCCATGGGGTGGTGGCCTTTCTGTTTCGGCGGGAGGGCGGCCCCAGCGGATGCTGGGGCCGCAGAGTGGGGGGCTATGCGACGAGGATCCCCTCAGCCTTTGCCCACTGCTTGGCGAGCTTCTTGGAGGGGCGGCGAGTCTGTTCGTCGCACCACATGTGGAAGTCAGAGAAAGTCCTCACCGCCCACCAGGCGATGGCGGCTTCCGGGTCGTTGCCCACGTCGAACTGGAGCGTCCCGAGAACCTGCATCCCCCGGTAGTCGCCATTCACGGAGTTGAGGAACAGTCCTTCACCAACCGCGTTGGTGCTGTACTCGCACACCCTGAACTCGTCGGTCATGGTGAACTCAACGCGACCGGTGGTGCTGGTGATCTGGATTCGCATGATGTGCTCCTTTGGGGTGGGCCTGTAGGCCGTCGTGTGTGGGCCGGTGTGGCCCGCTTGCGTTCTCCACTATAGGGCATGTTCTATGTCG
>OMJG01000320.1_pt1 | contig 37075 bp, 38 predicted proteins | sample 1646431 | NCBI WGS metagenome assembly OMJG01 (sample SAMN03771674, study PRJEB25209) | food metagenome | isolation source: Cotija cheese | place: Mexico:Jalisco,Michoacan | collected 2011-12-12
ATGTTGCAACAAATGGACTACCTACGTTACCTAATTGATCCCATGGATAAACTGTTACAATAACGAATATTGCACCTATGTAAAAGATTAAAATACGCCAAATTACACCATTAACGGCTTTTTTAATATTTTTCTGTGGATCTTTCGTTTCACCCGCTGTAATACCTATTAATTCAACACCTTGATATGAACCTACAACCATTGATAATGCAAAGAAGAAACCTACGATACCTTTAGGGAAGAATCCACCATGTTCTGTTAAGTTTCCTAATCCTATAGCATTCCCGCCGTTTCCAAGTCCAAAGAAGATTAGACCGAAACCAGCTATAATCATTAAAATAATTGTTACAACTTTAATCATTGCAAACCAGAATTCAAATTCACCGAAAGCTTTAACTGACGCTAAATTTGCTGCAGCTAAAGTTACAACTACTATTACCCCTGGTATCCACGTTGGCAAATCTGGCCACCAGTATTGCATATATTGACCAACAGCGATTACTTCACTCATACCTACTACTATCCACTGGAATATGTTACTCCAAGCTGTCACATAACCAGCTACTGGATGTAAATAATCACTCGCATAGTTGGCGAAAGATCCTGTAGTTGGATACAAATAAACTAATTCTCCCATTGCTCTCATTACTAAATACAAGAAAAGGCCTGCTACTAAATAAGCGAATATTGCAGATGGTCCCGACCATTTAATAGTGCTTGAAGCACCCATAAACAAACCAACACCTATTGTTCCACCAAGTGCAATCATCTGTACTTGACGTGAACTCAGACCCCTTTTTAAATGATTGTCTTCCATTCTTTCGTGTCACTCCTCATTACAAACTTTTCAGTTAAGATTTATCTATTTAATTTTATTCAAACTTCATGGGACAATTATACTATAAATAATCAGAAAATAAAGCACTACTAGAAAGCGTTTTCCTTTTTTTACAAAATTATATGTATTTTGTTCATAATATTGTAATTTATTTATAATTAATTAATAGAAATAAAGAAAACGAGACATTAAATTAATGTCTCGCTCCTAAAGTTTGTTCTATTGTAATATTTCTACCAGCACGTGACCCTATTATCATAATGATAATGGATGTAACAAGCAATATGCCGAATGACATATTCCAACTATTTGTAGCATCGTGCAGTATACCAAATAGTAATGGACCAATCGCAGCAAATAAATACCCTAATGACTGTGACATACCTGATAATTTGGCTGCTGTTAAACCATTTTCTGTTCTTAATCCAAAGAATGTATTAACAAGTCCAAATGCTAAACCGCTCGCAACACCAATCAATATAATACCTAAAAATGCCCAGTTAGGTTGTAACATTAATGTTAATATACCTAATACGAAGAGTAATCCCGTCACAAAAGTAATCAGAACTTGGTTCTTCAATTTTTCAGCAAATATAGGTGTAACAAAAGTAAGGGGAATAATAGCTAATTGAAGAATGGATAAATAAATCCCTGCTTCATTAATTGGTGTACCATTACTTAATAAAAATTCAGGTAACCAATTTATCAATGAATAAAATATCATTGACTGACCACCCATTAATAACGTAATTTGCCATGACAATGGTGATTTCCAAACATTTATATTTGTCGTGGTTTGAGAACTATTAACCGTATCATGTTTATTTAACTGGAATGACCATGTAATAATACCTATAAACGTTACAATACCTATTAAACTGATTGCTATGTTGTAGTTAAAATGTTTAACAAGTGGTGCTGTAACATATGATGAAACACTTCCAAATATATTCATCACAACTGTGTAATAACCTGTCATGATACCTATACGTAAAGGGAAGTTCATTTTAATAATACCTGGCGTTAACACATTTCCAAACGCAATACCTACACCTATTAATATCGTACCGACATATAACCAAGACACGCCTGTAATCGCTCTTAAAGCAATACCTACACATATTAATATAAGTGCTCCAAAAACTGTACGCTCTAATCCGAATTTGTGGCTAATTTTAGCAGCGAATAGTGAAATAACCGCAAATGAAAGTAACGGAATAATCGTAATTAAACTGACAGATGTATTGGATAAATTTAAAGTATCTTTAATTGAAGGTAGCGCAATCCCTACTGAAGTAATAGGTGCTCTTAAACTTGCTCCAATTAATAAGATGCCAATAAATAATATTAAACTTTGTTTTTTATTTCTATTTATATGATCCATCTTTTTATTATCTCCCTAAAGTGAATTTCTGTTATACTGTTCTTAACGTTCGTTATAAAGAACACACTATATTGTACAACGCGTTCGTTATAAAGTAAATAGGAGTGTTTATATTTATGAAAGATATCCATACAATTGTTGCACATAATTTATCACAGTACCGAACATCGCAACAATTAAGCCTAAGTACAGTATCTAAATTGACAGGCGTTAGTAAGACAATGCTCAATCAAATTGAGAATGGACAATCTAATCCTACCATTACAACTTTATGGAAAATAGCAAATGGCTTACATTTACCTATATCCGATTTAATTTCTAACAAAGAAGATAACATTAATTGCGTGTCTAAATCAGACATCACACCTATATATGACGATAATCAATCCGTCACAATATACCCATATTTCCCATTTAATATAGATAAAAATTTTGAAATGTTTAATATGATTTTACACAGTGGCGCTGAAATGATATCAGAAGGCCATCACAATGGATCTGAAGAATATATCATTGTTCATAGTGGCACACTTGAAGTCGATATCAATGGCGTTAAACACACAATCCGAAAAGATGACGCCATACGATTCGAATCCGACGTCACACATACTTATCGTAATATAGGTGAAGATGATGTTCATTTAACAGCAACTATACAATATAAATAAAGGATTGGGATAAAAATTTATCCCAATCCTTTTTACTTATCATTCAATATGTCATCCATTGTTCTCTGTACGCTACCTGCATACATTGAACCAAACTTCACTAAGTGCACCATTAATAAGTATAGTTCATAAAATTTAATTCTTTCATTTGCACCCTTACTTAATGGTAATGCTTCATCATAAGCTTTATAAAAGGCTTCCGTGAAACCACCAAAGACTCTTGTTGCTCCTAAATCAAATTCACGATCTCCGTATAATGGAGAAGGATCAAATAATGCAGGTTCCCCGTTAGATAAGAACATATAATTGCCTGCCCACAAGTCTCCATGTAGTAATGAAGGTTTGCTTTTATGTTCTGTTAAGGCTTCAATAATGACTGTACGTACTTGTTCAAATTGTTGAAGTTCGTCCTTAGACCAAAGTCCTCGTCTTACAATTTCGTCTCTCAGTTGATCTAAACGTTGCTCGACAAATATATTAATCCATGTATCTTTCCAACCATTTTCGAAAGTAATATCACTACCATGATAAGGTAAATGAAATCCAAATTTACCATCTTGTTGATAATGACTATGCAATTTCGCTACGAGTTTACCGAGTTCACTTTGACTACCTCGGCGACCTTCTTCAAGATAACTCAGTATTAAATACGCATCTCCATTAATTCGACCGTAACCTTTAACAACCGGTGCAGTAACACCCGCTTCTTCAAATGCTTCTAAACCAGCAATTTCCGCAGCGTAAAAATCTTCGCTTCTATTATGTTGAACAAGTAGAAAATCCGTTCCACTTTGTCTATCAATTCTATATGCTTCATTCACATCTCCACCACTTACTGGTATGAGCTCTTTAATATCATCTATAGGTAACTGTGATTGCCAATCTTTATTCATGACGATCCCTCCTATGTGTTATTGTATTAAAAATTAATCAAACTTCAAAACAACAGCAATTTTATTATTATGTACCCTACTCAAAGTTTAATGATTCAAACTTATAAATCATCTGCAAAATCAACTCGCCATCTTTCGTAAGATGATAATAGATATTCGGGGGCATAATCTCTTCAGTTCTAATATTTATAAGATTATTTTGCTTCAACAATTCTAGAGATACTTTAATAATTTGATCATCCACTTTATCAAACGCTGAAATTAATGATTTTTCTTCTCTTTCACAATCACTCATATAATTTAATAACTGAATACCGTAATTTTGAATAAGATGATTTATATTTTGTTTGATTTTCATTTCATTAATTGAAGTCACTCAAATAGCCCCATTTCATATTAAGTATATTGAAACATCAATATGCTAGCTTTTTAAATTATTTTTATACGTTTTGACAATTTGTTGTTTCGCATCTTTATCTGCTTCGAAATACCAAATACCATCATTCTCTATTTGATTCACACCATCGATAGATATCTTTTCAAAATGTTCTGTTGCACTTTTATAGTCAGTAATTAGTTTTCTTGTGTCATTTAAATTAAAGCTTGTTGTAATGTTATCTTGAGCAACATTCATCAACTCGTTGAAATTATTGACATTTAAATTATTTTTAAGCTTTTTACTTGTTGCTTCTATTACAATACGTTGTCTTTCTTGTCTTCCTTCATCATCTCCAGCGCCTTCTTCTTTACGGCTACGTACAAAGTCTAATGCTTCTTGACCATTTAATTTCACTTTCTCTCCAGCTTTAAATTTTGTACCGTTAAATGTAAAGGATTTATTACTTTTAACATTTACGCCATCTAGGGCATCGATTGTCTTTTTAAAGCCATCCATATCTACTGTTATATACCCATCTATCGGTATATTGAATTCATTTTTTAGTGTTTGTACCGCTGTTTTTGATCCACCGTATGCATATGCATGTGCAACTTTATCATGATTACTATAACCAGGAATATTTACTGCCATATCACGTGGAACACTAACGAGTTTAGTTGTTTTAGTTTTCGGATTGATTGAAGCTAACATAATTGAATCTGTGCGTTCACCTATATTTTCTGATTCTCTTTCTTTGTTAGAATCTACACCAAAAATCGCGATAGAAATCGGCTTATTGTTTTTAATTTTTTCTTTCACATGTTTTGTATCTTGTTTATTAATCGGTTGATAAACTTTGTTATTTATATTAATCGCTTTTACTGTTACAAATATACCAGCAATTAAGACGAGAGCTGTAATTATAATTGTTACTTTACCTTTTCTTGTTAGCTTCATAGTCACACTCCTATTTTTTATTTATAATTACTATGATAGCACTTTTAAGTAGATTACTAAATGATATTTAGGTAGTCCTAAAGTCCTATTGTCTAAAATTTTTTTATATTTACAATAGAAAATAAAGTCTAAATATTTACATTCAAAGGAGCTTTACGCACAATGAAGAAAGATTCCAAGCTCATTATTTGTTATGCTATTTTATTAATTTTAATTGTGTCATTGATTTTTACAAATTATATAAATCCTATTGATCAGTATGTCTATCAATTTATACAAACTCAAACATTAGCATTTAGATTACATAATTACTTATCGATTATTTCATTTTTATTTTCACCTTTACATAGTGGTATATTAATATGTGTATTATTAATTGGATTATACTTTTATAATAGAAGAAATTTGCTTCAGTATTTCATCTTCTCTTTCTCATCACTATTTATAGGAACAGCGTTAAAGTATATTATTCAACGACCAAGACCATCTGATTTAATTGATGGATACAGCTTTCCAAGCATGCATACACTAACGTTATTTGTAGCTATTTTTCTAATACTTGCGTTATACAATCATGTAACGGTCAAATGGATTACTGCTATATTAATTTTATCTATGATGTGTTCAAGAATTTATTTAAGTGCACACTTCTTTTCTGATACTGTCGCAAGTCTAATCATTGTTCATTTAGTTTACTTAAGCGTTACTAAATTTATGCATCAGTCCTCGCGCTTGTAAATTTCACCTCCTTTATTTTGTGCTATGATAAAAATAAAGGAGGATTTTTTATGAGATATAATACTTTTAATCAACCAATTGGTGATGAAATCGAATCATTTAAAGAACCAAATATGCCTAGTATTGATATGCTTGAAGGTAAGTACAGTAAACTTGAACATTTAAATGAAAGTCATATCAATCAGTTATTTCCTTTATTATGTTCATCAGAAAATGATGCAAACTGGACTTATTTACCTCATGAACCGATTCATGATAAAGCTTCATTTACTCAATTAATCGAAGAAAGAATCATTTCTAAAGATCCTTATTTCTTTGCGATTGTCGACAAAGAAACACATCAAGCATTAGGAATAATGTCACTTTTAAGATTTAATCCTAAAGCTTCAACGATAGAAGTTGGCCACATTCATTATTCATCACTACTAAAAAGAACGCGAATTGCTACTGAAGTACAATATTTACTTGCTCAATACGTTTTTGAAACTTTAAAATATAGACGCTATGAATGGAAATGTGATAGTTATAATGCACCTTCAAAACACGCTGCCGAAAGACTTGGTTTCAAATATGAAGGTACTTTTCGACAAGCACTCGTATATAAAGGAAGAAACCGCGATACAAATTGGTTCTCTATCATAAATAAAGAATGGCCATCTATCAAAAAACAATATGAAGAATGGCTAGATGAAAGTAATTTTTACCATGATGGTACACAAATCAATAAACTTTCAATGAACTAAATGTTTATATTTATCACGATGGGTATAATAAATAAAAAAGATTGAGGAGATGAAGAAATGAATAATCAAAGAATTGTTCCGCATTTATGGTTCGATAATGAAGCGCAAGAAGCCGTCGATTATTATATGCAAACTTTTCCAGAATCAGAAATCATTTCAGATGTAACGTTTACAGATACACCATCCGGAGATGCAAAACAGCTCACTTTTAATATTTTTGGTTATAAATTTATGGCAATCAATGCAGGTCCTTATTTCACAAAAAATCCTTCCATATCATTTACAGTTCTTTTCAATCAATCTGAAGCAGCATTGCTCGACAAAGTTTGGACTGCACTTGCACACAACGGGAAAATTATGATGGAACTTGATACTTATGACTTTAGTGAAAAATATGGTTGGTTGGAAGATCAGTTTAGTGTTTCATGGCAACTCCTCATCACAGATCAACCATTCGACGATCGTATTAGACCATCATTTATGTTCATTAATGAAAATGTAGGTAGAGCTGAAGAAGCGATTAACTACTATACAAGCGTATTTAAAAATAGTGGTGATATTAGTAAATTTTATTATCCAGAAGGCATGGATCCAGACAAGCCAGATACACTCGCTCATGCCGAATTCAAATTAGAAGACCAATATTTTGTCGCACTTGATAGCGCACATAAACACGAATTCAACTTAAATGAAGGTATTTCGTTAATGCTATTTTTAGAAGACCAACAAGAAATTGATTATTATTGGGATAAATTATCTGCTGTACCAGAAGCAGAACAATGCGGATGGGTTAAAGATCAATTCGGTGTCTCTTGGCAAATTGTCCCTAAAATCATGGACCAAATGGCAGAAGAAGGTACACCAGAACAAATCAGTAACGTTACAAAAGCATTCCTTAAAATGAAGAAATTCGATGTAGAAACTTTAATAAAAGCCTATGAAGGCAATTTATAGTATAAAAAAGACAGAAGCAATGTGTATGCTTCTGTCTTTTATTATTTAACTGGTACTGGCCATGTTTCTAAATGTTCAGCCAAATCCCAGAACATATATTCATAGTAACTCGTTTTAACAATAATATCTTCTAAGCGTTGTAATTCTGTTTCAGTCTTACCTTCTGCAACTTGATCCATCAACTGTATACAATCTTCTTTGTACTGACTAAATTCGTCTGAAGCATACATATTGATCCATTCTCCATATAAAGGATGGTCTGATGCTCCTTCAATTTCAACTAATTTTAACCCTATATAATTATAACTCCAAGTACATGTCAAAATAGCTGCAATAACATTCTCTATACCACCTTGTTGTGCCATATTCAACATATAACTCGTATAGCCAACAGTCGTTTGAGCAGGTTCTGTCTCTTCTAATTCCGCTTCTGTAATACCAAATTGCTTAGCATAACCTCGATGTAATGACATTTCAGTATTTAATGTACCATTCGCTAAATCAGCATAAGTCGCCATCATTTTTAAGTCAGTTGATTTAGCTGCACCGATTGAAAATAGTCTTGCATATTCTATTAAATATATATAATCTTGTTTCAACCAATGTTTAAATTTCTCTTGATCTAACGTGCCATCACCTAATCCTATAATAAAAGGATGTTCCATATAAGATTGCCATATGGGTTCAACTCTATTGAATACTCTATCTGTAAATTTCATTTATAAATCCTCCTTAATAATAAAAACGTCTGGGACATAATATAGATACCCAGACTTATTATATATATTGGCAGTAGATGACTGAACCCGAATTGCGCTTGTACCAAGCTTTTTCAACTCTAGTCATCCTTGCCAGGGCGGGACTACGAAATCTTTTTATATAAATTAGATTTCTGTCCCGCTCCCCAGTGGTTTAAAATTATTTAATTTCTATACTCTTTCAACATATCTGTTTTATCAGGGGATTGCAAATAAAATTACATGCAGCTTTTATTACATGATTCTAAATAAGCTTTAGCCTATTTATTCACTTCTTTAAAATCTATACCTTGCTTCATAGCTGCAAACACACAACCACAATAGCATTGTCTAAAAATTTTATACTCATTGCACATTTTAATCGATCTTTCATACCCCTTGTTCTTCTTAAAATCACTCGGTAAATAATAAACATGATATAAATCTTGAACATCCATACCGAGTTCGTTAATCAATTGTGCATTTTTCTTAGGTGACAACGTTAACGCACTCGCGAAATAATCATATCCAAGATCAGCTGCCGCTTCTGCAACGAGTTCTAAACGCATTTCGAAACAAGCCGTACATCTTAGCCCACCTTCATTTTCATCAGCTAAATCTTTACTTTTAACCATTTTCATAAATTTATGAGGTTCATAAGCCGCTTCAATATATTTCACATTAGAATTTGTACGTTCATTAAACTGTTCTACAAACCTTTCTTGAACTCTCGCTCTACGTTCATATTCACTTTTCGGATGAATATTTGGATTTGCAAAATAAATCGCAACATCTGTATATTGTGTTAATAACTCTAACGTATAAGTACTACAAGGTGCACAACAACTATGAATTAAAATAGAAGGTCTTGTTTCAGAACGTTCCCATTCAGAAATCATTTTACGCATAACCTTATCATAGTTAATCTTTTGATTTTTCATCTTAGCAATAATACCATCAGCTGAAATCACCATATACCTAACCATTCTTTTATACAAAAATTGTAATTTTTACAATATTTTATAACATTCAAAAGGTGATAGCAATATGATTAGAGCATGGAACTGTTACTCTCGTATTGTACCTAAACCGATATTCATTTCAAAAATGAATTCTATAAGACTATTCCTATATGGAATAAATAAACCTTCTTTAATCATGTCTAATAATTCATCTTTAGTAACCCATTTTACTTCTTGTACTTCTTCTGTTGGAAAGCTTAATTTCTCTATATTTATCTCTTTATGCACTATGAAAAAATCATCATATCCGTCTTCAAAATTAATTGTGAAATGTGGTCTTCGATTAGTTAAATCTAATTGAAGACCTAGTTCTTCATATGTTTCTCGTTCTGCTGCATCTCTATTTGTATCACCTTGAACAGCACTACCTCCTGCTGAAAAGTCCCACTTACCTGGCCATCCTTGTTTGTCATCTCTTCTTTTTTGTATTAGCAATTGTCCCTGTTTATTAATAATACAAACATGAATCACAAGATGATATCGATTAGCAGGCACTTCATTTCCTCTTGTCATCGTTTCATTTAATAACTGCCTATTTTCATCGTATAAATCCCAATTCTCCATTCTCACCACTCCGTAATCATAGTAATCATATTTTATCATATTGAAATTAACACCTTGTTATAGCTATTCATAAGTTATGTGTATTATTACAACCATTCATTTAGGTGTATGGTGTAAGGAAAGGGGATGATATTTTGAATAATATTTTTAATGATGAGCATAATAAGTATATGTATAGTGGACGAAAGGTTGATTATAAATGGGTATCTTTGATAAGTAGCATCATCAAACAATCTAATATTGATATGGATGATGCACTAGACATTGGTTGTGGTGGCGGCATTTATACAAATCAATTAAGTGAATTTGGATTCAATCATGTCTTAGGTATAGACCAATCTGAAGTAATGATCGCATCAGCTAATGAACAAGCTTACAATAACCATATACAATTTGAAGTTGGAGATATATTCAATAATCATTTAGCCAACCAGTCCCAGAATTTTATCCTTTCAAGAGCGCTGATTCATCATATTCAAGATTTACAAAAAGCTTTTTTAGAAACAAAGCGTATTCTAAAAGATAACAGCATATTTGTTATTCAAGATCGAACTATTGAAGATTTAGCGATTCCTGCTTCTTCAACCAATCTACGCGGATATTTATATGAACATTTTCCAAGACTTCGTGATTTTGATTCAAAGAGAAGACATTCAGAAGTAGATGTTACAAACGCATTGTATGATGTTGGATTTAATAATGTTGAAACTTTAAAAATTAATGAAATTAGACAATCATATGCAACGATAGAATCCTTACAGCATGATTATTTATCAAGAAAAGGTCGTAGTATTCTATTTGAATTATCAGACCAAGAATTAAAATCATTTATAGCACAATTTCACAAATATGTAGGAGACAATTCTCCGATAATAGAAAAAGATCAGTGGACACTTTGGATAGCATATCATTAAAAAAGCATGGGATAATCTCCCACGCTTTTACTACATATTTACCTAAATATGTTTTCTTTTTTCTTTCCCCTTGCTAGCTCATCTATTAATTTGTCTAAATATCTAATTTCTTGCATAAGTGGTTCTTCGATTTCTTCAACTCTTATGCCACATATGACGCCTTTGATCAGTTTTCTATTTGGATTCATATTTGGTGCTTCTTCAAAAAATGTTCTAAAATCAGTTTTGTACTCTAAATGCTGATCTAATGATTCTTGACTATAACCTGTTAACCAAATGATGATTTCATCTACGTCTGCTTTTGTTTTACCTTTTTTCTCAGCTTTTGTGACGTAGTGTGGATAAACATTTGATACTGGCATGTCATATATTTTTTCATTCTTCATTATGCATCCCTCATTTTTATCTTTACTCTATTATAAAGGTAACAGCATTTCTTGACTAATTTTTATCGTTATTCATCATCTTCATCTAAGCCTTGTAGTAAATCATTTACTTTTACGATACTTTTTTGTGTTTCATTAATGATGTCCGCTTCTTGATTCAGCATTTCTCCATTTAAATATGCAATAACCATAGGCAAGTTCATTCCAGCATATAAATCAAACTGTTTTCCAGTCATTAAAGTTTTAGAAATGACATTGGCTGGTGTACCACCTAGTAAATCTGTAAATACAGTTACTTCTTCATCAGTGATTGCTGCTAGAAATTTCTTTTCAAAGTCTTCTTGTCCTTCATCAGGCAAAAGTGCAACAGTTTCAATATTATCTTGTGGTCCTAATATCATTTCAACACTTTCTTTTAAACCTTCACACATTGAACCATGACTTGCTAAAATTAATTTTCCCATTGTGAAAACTCCTATTGATTAAATTTTTGCTATTACGCCTAATGCAGATAATATAACCGTTACAATAATAACGATAAAGATTGCACGTGTTGAATTCATATGTTTTTTTCCTAATAACCAATAAACACCTAGTACAATTGCTAATGGTAATAATTTTGGTAAAATCATATCGACATTATTTAGAATATTAACGGTTAAATCACCAATTTTTGGTTCCCATGCAAATTGAACTTTAACCATCGTGGCGACGAGTGCTCCGACCATAAATACCCCGAGCAATGTAGCAGCATTTGTTAATGATTCGAGTTTATGTTGCATCGTTGTTACTAAAGATATACCTTCTTTGTATGCAAATTCTAATTGTTTCCATCTAAAGACCATAACGGCAATTTGTGCTGCTAACCATATAAAAGCACCAAAAGGATTTCCGTTAATCGCCATATTGGCAGCTAACACCCAAATATAGTTGGAATTAATGAACCGAATATAGAGTCACCTACTACTGCGAATGGTCCCATTAAACCTACTTTCATACCACTTACAGATTCTTTAGATTTAATCTGTTCTTGCTCTTCCATCGCGACATCAATACCCGTCACAAAGTGTGTTGTTGGTACAGATTCAAAATCCCACTTAGGCATATGTTTCGTATCAATTGCTGTTCTTAAAATATCTCCGACATACGCTGATGACCCCGCACCAGTAAATAGTACCTTTAACTTCCCCGTTGCATTTTCCTCTATATCTTTAATGAATTTGTCAAAATCTGATTTAATATCTTTAATAATTTCTTCTGTTAATTGCCACATTTCAGGTTGTTGTTTAATCTCCGAATATGTGTCCGTTGTGTTTAACAATACTTTCCCCTCCAATATTGGTAATGTTGTCATAACCAGTTTGTATATATAAAGACTATATTAAGTCTACTGTGTACTTATAGTCTTTACCCCTTGCAACACTCTCTGTGTACTCAATAATCTCTTCGTTTACAAAACTATATCTTTCTATAAACATACATGGATCATTAACTTGTTTTTCTAAATGTTGCGCTTGTTCTTTTGTTATATTTTTTGCTGTTAATGTTTCATAAGCATGATTGATTTGAATTTGGTAATGATTATTCAATGTTTCATATAATGAAACTTCATTAAAGTCAAATCGATCTAGCCCTTCGCAATTCTTTAAAGGTAAGTAACTCGTCTCAAATACTAACGGTTTATCATTAGCTAATCTTAACCTTTTAAGTTCATACACTTCTTGAAATGATTTGAGCTGCATTTTTTCTTGAATATAAATACTTGGCTGTATTCTTTGAATACTTAACACCTTAGCACTTGCTTTGTCACCGCTTTTTTCCACTTCATCTTTGAAACTATAAAGATTGTTCATTTTTTGATTATACTGATTACCTAATACAAAAGACCCTTTACCATGTTCTCTTTGAATTAAACTTTCTGCTTCTAAGTTATCAAGCGCTTCTCTAATTGTAATTCTGCTAACATCGTATTCATCGCAAAGCTTTCGTTCTGAAGGCAACTTGTCGCCTTCTTTGTATTCACCTGAAATAATCTTATCTTTAATTTTTGCATAAACTTGATAATATAAATGTGTATTTTTTAACATTTCAATCATTCCTAATCCAACTGGTTATAACCACTTTTAATTATAAATCATTCCCACTAAAATGTAAACGCTTTATAAAATTGTATATTTGCACTTCTTTAACTTTTTAATTGATAAGGTCTCATACTCATAAATATCGCTACAAGAGCGAGTATTAATAATGAAGAGGCAAATATCAATGCGCCATTATAGTTATTAGAACTTCCGATAAGAATACCTGCAAAGTAAGGTGCCACAACTTGTCCGAGACTATAGATAAATGTTAGTAAAGCGACTAAATTTCTTCCTGAGACAGCACTCATGAGTTGACCACGAGACATAAATAAAGTCGTTAATCCTAAGAATGTCCCACCAAACAGACATGAACTTATGATTAAGGCTATAATATTATGCGAAAACACTGGTAAAATCACGCCGATAATTTGAAGAATGAAAGCTAAATATATCGCTTTAATAAATCCAATCTTATTGCCTAAAATAGACCACATTACACATGAAGGTATTGCTGCCATACCAACAAACATCCAACTAAGTGCTGCATATTCTTTTAGATCAGGAATAGATTCAACAATCGCAACTAAGAACGTACCAGTGACAATATATCCCGCACCTTCTAATAAATAAGCAATTGAGAAACATACCATAAACCATTTTGTATATAATGCGCTATTTTGATCATTTATATGTATTGTCTTTTGTTCTAAGTTAACAGGTTCTTTAATTTCTTTCATAAAGAATATAACTATAAAACCTAATATTAATGAAGCGATGCCTAAGATAATCCATGTTGATGCCCAAGTATTGTAATCCGTATAAATTTGAATAAATATACTACTTGTAAATATACCAATCCCTACACCACTATATAAGAATCCAGATAAATGAGATTTCCCACCTTTATTTAAAGACTCGAGCACAACATTTGAAGCTAACACAAATACAGTACCACTTGTAATGCCAGCAATGAATCTTAAAATATTCCATACAAGAAAACCTTGCGTAACACCCATCAATAGAACAGAAATAATATTGATTAATAAATAAATTTTTAAATCTACCACTTTACTTTTAATAATTAAAAAGGTCGGAATCATCGCACCAATTAAATATCCTAAGTAATTTACCGTAGCTAGTAAACCAGCATTTTGGTTTGTTAAATGAGTCGCCTTTTGCATAAAAGGTAAAATAGGCGTGTACGAAAATCGCCCAATTGCCATGACAATAAATAGTGATAACATTCCTAGTAGTAATTGTTTATATGCTTTATTTGCTGACAATTTATGCACCTCATTTTCTATATTTAAACATTATTATCCTCCTCGTAGCAATAATATACAAGATGAATTTATAGCAGAAAGATGAGGAAAATGAGGAGAATTATTGGTAATGAGTGTAGTAAGGGCTCTTGTGAACAGTTCTGGCTAAACTTGTTCGTAACGGGGGCGTTAATTACAAAACTCGAACGAAATGTTACTATGGACAGCCTTAGTTACAAAACTCGGACAAAGTGTTACTATGGACGGCCTTAATTACAAAACTCGGCTGAAGTGTAACTAACACACTCAGTATTTGCACTTTCAGCCAGAACTGCTTATAAAAAATGCCAACAAAATCACACTTGTGACTTTGTTGGCATGATACGAGACTATTATTTAGGTCTCATTTTTATTTACTATTTTTTGTTTTTCTTCTACCTATAAAGAACAATGAACCTAATCCAGCTATAAGTGATCCAAATAATGCATATTGTGTATTATCAAGCTCACCTGTATTTGGTAATTCATTTTTATTTTCTTGTTTCTTAGCTTGTTCTGTTGGTTGCTCAGTTGTCGCTTTATCTTTACTTAATTCTTGTTTTGTTGATTCAACTTTATCTTTGCTTGCTACTGGCTCAACTGATTTTTGTTCTTCTTTATTTGTGTTAACCTGTTCTTTTGCTGGTTTAGTTGTTGGTTTAGTGCTTACATTAACAACAGGCTCAGCTTTTTGATCTGGTTTAACTGTTGTTTGTTGGTCTTTAGTTGGTTCTTGTTTTTGATCAGTTGTTGGAGCTGTTTTTTGATCCGGTGTTGCTGTCGGTTGTTGATCTTTTGCCGGCTCTTGTTTATTATCTGGAGCTGGACTTAGCGTTGGTTCTGGACTTGGTGCAGGTGTTGGTTCTGGCGTTGGTTCTGGCGCTGCTATTTCAGCTGCATCTCCTAAGTCCTTAATTCTTACATGGTATGATCCTTCATATTCAATATGTGGTGTTATTAGATGGATTTTAATGATTGCATTATAGAAATCTTTACCTTCTACAACAGGGAATAAGATTGTTCTTGTATCTTTTTCACTATCTTTGCTAATTGTAATTGGACGTTTATACCCATCTTCACCTTCTACTTGGAAATCTTTCCACATTGAATCATGCTTTAATGTAATAGCTAACATCTTCTTACCATTTCTGTTTTTGGTGCCTCTGCATCTCCTTTAGGCACTTCTGGAACTACTTGAGATGCATCTGGAACAGCTTCATCAAAAATAACGCGTGTTGTATATTTGTTATCATAATTAATAAATGGTACAACGATATGTACTTTTGATGTAAGTTCTGAAACGCCTGATGGTACTTCAACTTTAACAACACGTTTATCATCATTTTCTTCTAATGTTGTCATATTAAGTTTTCGTCACCATTATATAATTCAAATATTTTCCACCAATTAGGGTTTAATAATGTGAAATTCACATATGTTTTTCCATTTTCATGGCTTACTTTTGAAGGATGTTCTAAATAATCATCCATTACTGATTTTGCATCTTCTGCTTCTTTCTTTACAATAAATCCAAAGTCATGTGCTTCGTTTTCTTCAGATACAGCACTTTCCACTTTATCGGTAGTCACTTCAGTTGTTGCATTGTCTGCCGCTCCATCAGATCCAACCGCTGATTCTAATGTTTCATCTTCAGGAAATATTTGTGTTTTTTTACTTGGGTCTGTTGTATCAGGTTCTTCTTTTGCTTCAGATTCTTCTCCCGAACTTGTTCCATCATCTGCAGTTGAATCGTCTGCAGATACACTATTTATATTTGCATCATCTGCTTTTACATCTGTTGAGTCAGTCGCATCAGAACCTTGAATTTCTTCAGTTACACCGTCATTACTTTCTGTTTCATTATCTACATTTTCTGGAGCTGGTCCTTCTGCTGTTTCAGCAGCCGAAGCATCGTCTGCTGGTACTGGCTCACTTTGACTATCTTCAGTAGTAGCCGCCGCTTCATTTACTGTATCAACTTTATCTTCCATTGCATTAGCTGTTTGACCTGCTCCCAAAAATAAAGTCGCACCAATAGCAATAGAAGCTATCCCTCCCGACAATTTTCTAATAGAAAAATGATGTTGCTTCTTGATTGTTGAACGATTCTTGTTGTGCTCGTGTTGTGTTGTCATATTCATCTCTCCCGTAAATTAAAGTCGATAATGATAATCATTATCATTTGTCAATTCAAAATTATGCCATCTAATCAAAATTTTAGTAATATATAAATGGATATTTTTGTCATTTTTTGTTAGATTATACTCGTCTAAATGAGCGCATAAAAAAATCAGCTTAGGACATGTTCATCCTAAACTGATTTAACCTTATTTATTCGGCTACTTTTATAACTTGTTTACCAAAATTATCACCAGTAAATAACTTACGGAATGCATTTGGAATTTGATCAAACCCTTCGTCTATTGTAACTTCGGATTTAATTTTCCCTTCTTGTACCCATCGTGCTAACTGTTCACTTGCTTCTTTAACATCTTCATTAAATTGTGCAACAATGAATCCTTGCATCAATGCTTGGCTTTTAATCAATGTTTGTTGAATACGTGGTCCAATGTCTTCGCCTTTAAGATTGTATGAAGAAATTGCGCCACAAACTGGTATACGTGCAAATTTATTTAAATGTTTAAACACTTCATCCGAAAGTGCACCGCCAACATTTTCAAAATAAACATCTATACCATTTGGAACTGCTTGTTCTAATGCTTCAGCAAAATTATCTTTCTTATAATCTATACCTTCATCAAAACCTAATGTTTCAGTTAAGTAATTTACTTTCTCTGATCCACCTGCAATACCTACTACGTGCGCACCTTTCAACTTAGCAATTTGTCCTACGACAGATCCAACCGCACCGGATGCAGCTGAAACTACAACTGTTTCGCCTTCTTGAGGTTTACCAATTTTTAAGAGTCCTTGATAAGCTGTCATACCAGGCATACCGAGTACACTTAAGTATAGGTATAACGGTACTTCATTTGATGGAATTTTAGTAACATATTTTTCATTGATTGTTATATATTTTTGCCAAGGTAAAATACCTGTTACTATATCGCCTTCTTTAAGGTCAGAAGCATTTGATTGAACGACTTCTGCAACGATATGGCCGTTAAATGGTATATCTAATTCATAAGACTGCGTATAACTTTTAGAATCATTCATACGTCCTCTCATGTAAGGATCTACAGAAACATATATTGATTTTAATAACACTTCTTCATTATTTGGTTCTTTCACTTCTATTTCTTCATAACGAAATACATCATCTTGAGGGATACCTTCAGTTCTTTTAGCTAATACAATTTGTTCATTTTTCATAGATTATCCTCCTCATTTATAAAAAGTAATTACTTACTTTACGCTTGTAAATATTAAACATGATTATGAAGTGAGTCAAACAGTCTGTTCGTAATTTAATTTTTTTATAACTTTTATCATATTTTATTTATAATTCACTAAATTTTCAAATTAAATACATAATAATTCCTTTTTTAAAACAAAATTACACTAATCGAATTATTTAAACATATAGAATTTTTAGACAAATCTCTGTATAATTGTCTGCCGGAGGTGCAACATGAATCAATTTTTCAAGAAGAAAGAACACCATTCTTCTCAATCAAATAAAAAACTTAAAAAAACACTCGGCGCTTTTGATTTAACCATGCTTGGAGTCGGAGCTGTTGTTGGTAGTGGTATTTTTATTTTACCCGGTGAAATATCTTCAACAATAACTGGACCTGGAATTATGCTTTCATTTATTATCGCTGCAATCGGATGCGGTTTAGCAGCTTTATGTTACTCTGAATTTTCATCAAAAATTCCTCAAGCTGGTAGTGCCTATACATATAGTTATTATGTTTTTGGTGAAGGTATTGCATGGATATTAGGTTGGGCATTATTACTTGAATATGGTTTAGCAATCGCAGCAGTCGCAAGTGGCTGGTCTTCATACGTCATTAATTTACTATCTGGTATGAATATCCATATTGTAAAAGCATTATCTGGTTCATATGACCCATCTAGTGGTCATTATTTTGATTTACCAGCATTTATTATCATTATGTTCATTGGCGCATTATTAATTATTGGCGTAAAAGAATCTACGCGTATCAATAATATTATGGTTATTGTCAAAATAATGGTTGTCCTACTCTTTATAATAGTAGGTATTTTTTATGTTAAACCTGATAATTGGAGTCCTTTCTTACCATTTGGTTTCAATGGTGTGTTAACAGGTGCTTCAATGGTGTTCTTTGCGTATATTGGATTTGATGCAGTATCATCTGCAGCTGAAGAAGTTAAAAATCCTCAAAAGAACATGCCAATCGGAATTATTGGTGCATTAACGATTTGTACTATTTTATACATTATTGTTTCAGCTGTACTTACAGGTGTCGTACCATATCAAAATTTAGAAGGTGTCGGTGCACCAGTTGCATTTGCATTACAATCCATTAATCAAAATTGGATAGCTGGATTCCTGTCACTAGGTGCTATCGTTGGTATGACAACAGTTATCTTCGTCATGTCTTATGGTGGAACGCGTTTAATATTCGCGATGAGTAGAGATGGTTTACTACCAAAAGTCTTCTCTAAAACGAATCAAAAACAAATACCCGTACAAAATACTGTCATACTCACGTTATCTATGGGAATCGTATCAGGACTTGTACCTTTATCAGAACTCGCTTCACTAATTAATATCGGTACATTATTTGCATTTTGTACAGTTTCAATAGGCGTTCTGTTCTTAAGAAGAAATCGATCATTACCATCAGAAGGTTTTAATGTACCTTTATATCCCGTATTACCAATCGTATCCTTTATAATCTGTTTATACTTGATGACAAACTTAACACGTTCAACTTGGATTGCATTTATTATATGGTTTATTTTAGGTATTATCGTGTACTTTACGTACGGAATAAGACACTCAAAATTAAGAACCAAATAAAATTTTCAATTCCAAGATTTCAAAATTTACAATTCTATCGCTTTCTGTCATGATTCAAATATAGAAATCAAATTGATATAGAGAAAGAGGTTATCTTATGTTAATCATAAATGCGAAGTTTGAAGTTCAAGCACAAGCAGTTGAACAATATGAAGCATTGATTAAAGATTTAGTAGCATCATCAAGACAAGAAACCGGAAATATCGGTTACGAACACTTCAAATCAACAGAGTCAGACAATACTTATTTAATGTATGAAATTTGGGAAAGCCAAGAAGCTATAGAAGCACATAATAATAGCGAACACTTCCAACAATTTATTAAAAGTGTCAAACCATTATTAGCTGGACCTTCAGATATTAAAGTAAGTGCAAGCAAAGAATAGAACTTACTCATAGCTGAAGAACCCTATAAATAAACGAATAAGCATATCACTTATCTGAGAAACTCAGAAAATAAAGTGATATGCTTATTTTTTGTGTGATTATGTTGAGCTAACTTCCATTATTTCGAATTCTGGTAATTAGAATGCTGTAACTATCATTATTCCGAATTCTGGTAATTAGAAGATACTCATTAAGGGACATTTCTCGGAATTCTGTCCCTAATGACACGCCTATCAAACTAAATTCAACCAATTTCTACTTCCAAACTGGTTTATCTGATCCTCTGACCATCAAGACTGTATCGTAATGTCCTGGTGTTTCACTCATTTCTACTTGATCTGTCACACCTACATAAGTTCCAAGTGGTGTTTCTGCTTCAAATTGTTCTGGCGCTACTGCACGATGTTCTTCATTACTATTTGCTACTTCTTGTGCATAATCTTTATCAAATATACCTAGAGACATTAAATACGCAGAAACTTTACTTAATGATACAGACACACTATAACTACCGCCTTCTACTGCTCTTCTTTCTAATGCTTTAATTGTACCGAGTTCTAACAACCATGAAATAACATAATCATTTACAACAACAATTGGTGGCAATGCGGGTTGTTCATCTGTTCCTTCTAAACTCATAACACCTGTGACACTTCCTGCCGTCTGATCAAATCCATTTCTATCTGACCATGGTCCTGCATGTCCATGTAAATTAACAGACGCATGTATGATACCTGGTTTCTTCTCTGCTAATGCTTCAGCTGTCACATTATATTTTTCCATAAATCCATGTCTTTTATTGATGAAGAATATATCTGCATCACTTAATAATTCATCAAATTTATCTCTATGTGACTGTTGATTTGTAATATCTAAATAAGTTGAACGCATTCCGACATTAGAAGTTAAGTACATAGTTTCTACTTCTAACTCAGTTGGTCTCCAAACATTGATTACGTCTGCTCCGTGTAACGCTAAACCTCTACCGAGACCTGCCCCTGCTATAACATGCCCCATTCCTAATGCTCTTATACAACTTAATGGTTGTTCTGGGTTCTCAGTGAATGGTATCGGTTCAGATTCTCCTATTTTCTTAATTTCAATAAGTTCTGATTCTGCAATATATTTAAACTGTTCTTCTTCAACAAACTCTTCAACAGAACGTACGAGCGGCATCACGATACCATTTTTAGAACCCCCTTCTTCTAATTCTTTACCATTCCACTGTTTAATCGCTTTAGAAACCGCTTCTTTCGTTCCTCGACAATCTAATAAATCCAATACATGTTCTTTAGCATTTGGATAAGGGTTTAATGGCATTACCCATCTATTATCTTTCGTCTCATAAAAATTAAATCTAAATGGTGTATGTGGATCTTCTTGACCTTTTGCTGGAAATCCATTTAATGTTTCCCATTTTCGTTCGTAAAAAGGTGATAATCTTTTTAATGCTTTTCTAATATCGACATGTATGTCTTGTCCTTTACCACCTCGAACTTGCCATAAATGAGCTAAAGCTACTGATTTAGCTGCCAATCCTAATCCTGCTAATCCGGCAATTCGCAATGTACTTGGTAATACTGGATCTTTACCATAGAATGTAACGTTACCACCACTATCTGCAGTCGTATAACCAACTGAATTAAGAATTTCTTCTAAAGCTGCATTTAAATCAAAATGATCGTCAGTTACTCTATTTCGTTTATTATTTAGCAACGTTTCTTTCAACATTTCGGCATCTTGTTTCAATTTGTTCTCCTCCAATATTTTTCATATTATTATTATAAAAATGTTCGACTTTAAAAAACAATGTGTGTAAAATGATAAAAGCAACACATTTTCAAATTATGTTGCATTCATAAGAAGGTGAATGATTTGGACAAGAAACAAAAACAATCCAGAAACAAAATACAGAATGCATTATTAACATGTTTAAATACAACGAGCATTCAATCCATAACTGTTCAACACTTATGTGAAGAAGCTCGAATCAATCGTTCAACGTTTTATAGACATTATCCTTCAATTAAAGTATTAACTTCTCATACGATAACAAGTTACTTTCAATTACTATTCGGTGAACCTTATAAATTTTATTTAAAGCATCACAGCATTAGCGAATCACAATTCTATATTGCTAATAATATCTTTAGCCATATATCCCACAACGCATATTTCTATCAAACGATGTTCAAATACTATCCTAATTTCTATATTTTGCTTAAAAATCATATTCATCAAAGATATATTATCTTTTTTGAAGATACTGGCGTTCAAAATGACATGATATTAGATAAAGACATTGTCGCTGAATACGTTGCGTCAGCATATGCAGGCATGATACAAGGTTGGGTCATTAGAGCATTAGACACACCACCTGATGAAATGGCACAAAGGTTAATCACACTTAATTCGACAGGTCCAATCAAATTATTAATAGACGCAGAGAAAAAGGGAGCGGGACAGAAATCTAATTTGTAAAAAAAGATTTCGTAGTCCCGCCCCGGCAAGGATGACTAGAGTTGAAAAAGCTTGGTACAAGCGCATTTCAATTCAGTCATCTACTGCCAAGATACTAAAACAGGCTGAGACATTACATTATGTCCCAGCCTTTTCTTTTTATGAACTACATAAATTCTGATATTGTTTCTACTATTAAATATATATTAAGCACACTTAGAACAACTGCGAGTATCCAAGATATTATATTAACCCATCTTTTATTGACGAATTGTTTACCCATGATGTTTGGATTACTTGTTGCCATGATTAATGGAATAATACTAAATGGTAAAGCTAAACTTAAAAATACTTGTGTGAAAATTAATAAATCTTCTATTTTTGTATCGCTTGATCCATATAACCACAAACATAGAAATACTGGTATAACTGCGATAACTCTTGTAATGATTCTACGTACCCATGGTTTAAGTTTAATTTTTAAGAAACCTTCCATAACAATTTGTCCTGATAATGTACCTGTTATTGTAGAATTTTGGCCTGAAGCTAATAATGCTATCGCAAACAGTGTACTCATAACAGCGCCACCTATTGCACCACCTACATGAGAGTGACTTAAAGCATCATATAAATCAAAGAATCTTCCTAAAGCTTCATGACTGCCAAAGAATAATGCTGCGCCTAATACTAATAATAAGCAATTAATGATAAACGCAATAGTTAATTGAATATTAGAATCGATTGTTGCATATTTAATCGCACTTTTTTTACCTTTATCTGTTCTTTCATAATTTCTAGACTGAACAATTGATGAATGTAAATATAAGTTGTGTGGCATAATCGTTGCACCAATAATACCTAACGCAATGTATAAAGCGCCTTTATTCGTAACAATTTCAGAACTTGGTAAAAATCCTGCCATTAAGGAACCAGCATCAGGTGAAGATAGATACACTTCAAACATAAAGATAATAAGAACTGTAAATATAAGTACACCTACAATTGCTTCTATTTTTCTAAATCCGAGTTTAATAATTAAAAGTAAAAGTAAAACATCTAATACTGTGATCGTTACCCCTAAAGTCAATGGAATGTTAAACAGTAAATTTAAAGCAATAGCACTACCAATTACTTCAGCAATATCAGTTGCCATAATTGCTAACTCTGCTAAAATCCAAGCAAATACGCCTAAAGACTTATTAGTCATATGCTCTGTAACTTGTGCTAAATCCATCCCACTTGCTATACCTAATCTTGCACACATGCTTTGTAACAGCATCGCAGATAAACTAGATATTAAAATCACAAATAATAATATATAACCGTACTGAGCCCCACCAGACATTGACGTAATCCAGTTACCCGGATCCATATATCCGACTGCTACAAGCAAACCAGGACCTAAATACATTAAGAACTTTCTAAAAGCATTTGCTTCAGCATCAAAAGAGACCGTACTATTAATTTCTTCTAAACTTTTGCCCATGTCTAACACCTCTATATCAAGAGGATATACCTATTTATTTAATTTGTAAACATTTTAATTAGGGTAACCTAAACTTTTTGTTATAAAAAAAGAATCCAAAGCACATAACGTGCCTTAGACCCTTAAAATATTATACATTTTCTTCTTTTACTAAAGGATTGTCAGGTTTAATAAAGAACCACATGATGATTGCGAATGCTACTGGAACCATCATTAATTGTAGTGTCATTGTCCAACCAATTTTATCTGCTAATAAACCAGCTAAGATTGGACTTAATAATGCACCAATATTGCCCCATAAGTTCATCCAACCTGAAACTGTACCAGAGAAGTTACGTCCTAAGTCTGTAGCAGTTGCCCAGCTCATACCCATTGATAAACCTACACCACCAAGACATAAAGATAACCAGAAAATATTCATATATAAATTATCTGTAGCTAACGCAAAGTATAGTGATATACAGAATACTACAAATCCAGAAATTGCGATTACACCACGTGCAACAAATTTAGATTTACCTGTAGATAAAATCTTATCTGAAATTGTACCACCTAGCATAATCAATATAAACATTGCTAACCAAGGAGCACCCGCGATAAAGCCCATTTGTTTAAATTCTACATGATATTCTTCGTGAATATATGTTGGTAACCAAATTAAAAATAATGTAATGACAAATTGTACAACAAAATATTGTGCTGCAATTGCATAGAAACTGAAATGTTTGAAGAATACATTCCAAGGTGCAGTTGTTTTACCTGTCTCTACAACGTCACGTGTTTCCATAATAAATCTTTTTTCTGCTTCATTAACCATTTTATGTTGTTCTGGTAAATCTTTAGCGATAATCACCCATAAAATCGCAATTACAATACCAATTAAACCGAAAATATAGAATACTGCTTGCCAACCAAACGCGTTCATAATTGCGATTGTAACGATTGGAGCGATTACTGGACCGAAGTATGAACCTGCTAATAATGCAGAAGATGCACGTCCTTTTTCATTCTTATTAAACCAGTAACTATTAAATACAGCATTTGATGGGTACATAGGCGCTTCACCTACACCAAATAAGAAACGTACTAAGTATAGTAAGCCATGGTTTTTCACAATACCTGTAAGAATTGTGAAAGCACTCCACCATAATAATGCGATTGTTAACATTTTCTTAGGACCAAACTTTTCAGCTAATATCCCTGAAGGTACTTGCATTAAAGCATAACCAAGTGAGAAGAATGATGCTAATAGCCCGAATTGAGCTTTGTTCATATTTAAATCTTCCATCATAGGTCCGGCGATAATAGAGATGTTTGAACGATCCATATATGCGATAATCCCTATAATAAAGAATGCAATTGCAAAAAACCATCTTATATTAGTTCTTTTTTCTTTCATAAATATCCAACTTTCTTAATTAATTTCCCTTCAAATTCATGTGGTCATATGATGACTCTATTTATTAATAAGTTGAATATAGCACAAACAGGAAACGCTTACAACATAAATTTTAAAGATTTATAATATTATTTCATTGTGAATAAATACACAAATATATAAAATTAAAACCCAGACATATGCCTGGGTTCATTGCATTATTACTTTTCATATGGGATAACATTATCGCCATATTCATCTTTAATATATTTCTTCATTTCTTTAGAATGTAGAACTTTCAGAAGTTCTTGGAATTTCTTATCATTTTTATGTCCTTCTTTTACAGCTAATATATTCGCAAATGGTGATGACTTATCTTCAATTGCTATCGAATCTTTCACTGGATTCAATCCGTTATCAATTGCATAGTTTGAATTCATAATGACTAAATCGCCTTCACCACTGTTATATGTTTTAGGTAAAAATTCTGCACCTTGTTTGTTATTAAAGTTCAAATTCTTTTTATTTTCTATAATATCATCAAATTTGGCATCTTCAATTTTCACTTTTGGATCTATTTTGATCAATCCTTCATTAACAAAGAATGATAAAAATCTTCCTTCTTCAGCTGGGTTGTTAGACACATAGATTGTTGCGCCATCTGGTAAGTGTTTCAAATCTTTATGTTTTTTACTATAAACTCCCATTGGCGTTGTGAAAACTTTTCCTACCTCTTCAATTTTATATCCATGTGTTGCTTTTTCAGCTTTTAAGTAAGGCACATGTTGAAATAGATTTGCATCAACATCACCTTTATCTAATAATTTGTTAGGCACTTTATAATCATTCACTGTTTTAACTTCTAAGTCATAACCTTTTTCTTTCATTTTTTCTTTCGCATGTTCAACATCATCGCCGTGCGGAGCCGGAGAAGCCGCTACCGTAATCTTTGTATTTTCACTTCCATTAGACTTCCCACACGCAGCTAATAATAAAATAATACCGATAAAACTAACAAACTTTACGAATTTACTCATATGTATACACGCCCCTTTCCGATAAAAAATTAAAAATAAAAAAACTTCCTCTAAAAAATTAGAGAAAGTTAGATAAACCTTCTCTCATCTTCAAAAGTTTAGACAAACTTTATGTGAATTAGCACCTTTCCAAATAGAAGGTTGCTGGGCTTCATAGGGCACATCCCTCAGCCACTCTTGATAAGAGTCTTTTATTATTTTTATTAATCCTATCATCGTACTCAAGATTAGTCAATTTGAAATTTTACACCGGTGAATGGGGGGTGTTGGATTGGATGGTGGTGATAATGGCAATAAGATATAAGAGTTGGATGAAAGTTTCAGTACTTAAGCCACGACTTCGACTATCTCTTGGCTTTACTCAGCACACTTAAGCCACGACTTCCTCATTTTTCTATACTTATCTCTCAAATCTTCTTTAATTACGCGACTCTATTAATCGAATTCTACTATTATTCATGTGTCTCGATACAAAAACTTTCTACATTACAATGTGGACATAATAGCTTTCTTGTTTGATAAGTATGGTTGGATTTGAACCATTCTGAGAAGATCGGTTTAAATTCATTTTGGCAATTTGGACATAAGTAACTTACAACAGCATAGTATTTTTTAACGGCAAATGCTGCATACAATAGTACGAACGGATAAACGATGATAACTGGTTTCCATTTTTTCTGTGTTATTGCCATGGCAATGCTTGTATATTGACCAATGCCGACAATCATAGATACAAACATAAATTTGCTTCTGAATTTTTTCATTAGTTGATGCTTTTTAGATTTATTTTGTAAATTCAAGATATTAGATACTGGATATTCACTTTCTTCACTTATATTCTTTTTAATAAATTGAATTTGTTTCAATTGGTCACTTTCGTTTCGAATGTTTTCCTCTAGTTCAATCATTTTTTCACTCAACAGTACATTGAGTGTGTTGATAGACTCATTTGATTTCAACAATTCTTTAATTTCTTTCAAAGAAAAATTCATATCTTTCAAAATCAATACAATCTTTAATTGATTCAAATCCGCTTCTGTATATAATCTTCTATTATTCTAAGATGTTTCACTTGGACTGACAATGCCTTTCTTATCGTAATACTGTACTGTACGAACTGTTACAAGACATCTCTTAGCTACTTCTCCTGTAGTCATTTGCATACTAACCACTCCTCGTATTATTGGTTTTTATATTTATATTCTATTTTATGACGTAGCGTCACAATCAACTTAAAAATACAAATTAATTTACTTTATAGCCGGTCAGACTGCCGGAACTCTAAAAACCTTTCATCCCTATAAAACTGGTGTGTACAGCGATTTGAAAACGTTTGATATTTACAACAGAATTTGACTATTAATTTTATAAGCGTATAATATTGTCCCGTGCTTTAATTTTAACAATAAAAACAAACAAAAATTGATTAAAAATTAGAATGGGAGATTGGATGAGTAATCAAAACGAAAACAAAAAAATTAACTTGACCCAACTCGTACTATTAGGACTTGGTTCTTTAATCGGTTCTGGATGGTTATTTGGGGCATGGGAAGCATCATCAATTGCAGGTCCTGCTGCAATTTTATCTTGGATTATAGGCTTTGTTGTTATAGGATCTATTGCTTATAACTACATTGAGATCGGAACAATGTTCCCACAATCTGGTGGTATGAGTAACTACGCGCAGTATACACATGGTTCACTGCTCGGTTTCATAGCATCATGGGCTAACTGGGTATCATTAGTAACGATTATCCCTATCGAAGCTGTATCAGCTGTTCAATACATCAGCTCTTGGCCATGGGATTGGGCTAAACCTACTAGCCAACTTATGCATGATGGTTCAATAAGTAATATTGGATTATTTGCAGTATTTATTATCATTATTATTTTCTCATTATTAAATTATTGGTCAGTTAAACTATTAACATCATTTACAAGTTTAATATCATTCTTCAAATTAGGTGTGCCACTTGTAACGATTATTATGTTAATTATTTCTGGATTTGATACAGGAAACTATGGTTCGTCATTAGGAGAATTTATGCCGTATGGTAGTGCGCCAATATTTGCTGCTACAACAGCATCTGGTATTATATTCTCATTTAATGCCTTCCAAACAATTATTAACATGGGATCTGAAATTCAAAATCCTGAAAAGAATATCTATCGCGGTATCTTAATTTCACTTTCTTTAAGTGCTGTATTATATATTATTTTACAAAGTACATTTATCACATCTATGCCAACAGACATGCTTTCTGAAAGTGGTGGTTGGAGCGGTATTAATTTCGACTCACCATTTGCTAACTTAGCCATCATATTAGGTTTAAACTGGTTGGCTATTCTATTATATTTAGAAGCCGTTGTATCACCATTTGGTACAGGTGTTTCATTCGTAGCGATTACTGGTCGTGTATTACGTGCAATGGAGAAAAACGGTCATATTCCTAAATTCTTAGGTTCTATGAACGAAAAATACAATATTCCACGTGTCGCAATTGTATTTAACGCTATTGTCAGTATGATTATGGTTTCATTATTTAGAGATTGGGCAGTATTAGCAAGTGTTATCTCTACAGCAACACTTGTTGCATATTTAACTGGTCCAACAACTGTTATTTCATTAAGAAAAATGGCACCGAATATGCATAGGCCATTCCGTGCGAAAATGCTTGGCTTTATGGCACCATTTTCATTCGTTGTTGCATCACTCGCAATATATTGGGCTATGTGGCCAACAACAGCACAAGTTATATTTATTATTATTTTAGGTTTACCAATTTACTTCTTCTATGAATATAAGACAAATTGGACAAATACTAAAAAACAAATCGGTGGGAGTATTTGGATCATTGCATATCTTATCATACTTGCTTTCTTATCATTTATCGGAAGTAAAGAATTTAACGGACTTAATTGGATCCACTACCCATATGATTTCATCGTCATTGCAGTTGTTGCACTTGTATTCTATAAATTAGGTACAACAAGCTACTTTGAAGGTATTTATTTCAAACGCGCGAAGAAAATTAATAAAAAAATGAAAGAAAACTTACCTGACGAATCACAAGAATAATGATTATTTAAAAACAATCGCTAATCGAGCGATTGCTTTTTTTATGTTCTTATCCCCCCTTTTCACTCCTTTCTTTACATAAGTTATCCCTACTATGTATTCAATTTTAATAATATTCATGCATTTGTAATTATTCGTTGTGTCTTACAAACGTTGTCATATCAATATAATCACAAAGGTGTACACAAAAGTTGATAACATTTGTGATTAAAGCTTGTACAACTCTTTGATGACCTGTGTTAAATTATGATTAACAACAAAGGAGGTATTCAAAATACAAAAAGAAAACTTTAATATCATTTCAGAAATGATTAAAAATCCAAAAGTAAAAGGCAAAGACTTAGAATCAATGTTTAACATTTCACGAAGACAGCTTGGGTATAGGATTCAAAAGTTAAATGACTGGTTTAAAGAACATGATTATCCAGAAATCGAACGAACTAGCCAAGGTTATTTTATCGTTGATGACACCATTAAAGATTTTCTTACTGTTCCAATTGAATCCACCTATCAAGAGAATGAGCAGGTATATACCGCATACCAACGTGCACACCTCATTTTATTGATGTTGTTTAGTGAAGAAGAAGGCCTTTCATTAAATCACTTCTCAATTGATTTAGCAGTCAGTAAAAATACCATTCTTAATGATATTAAGAAATTGAAAGAACTTCTACAACCATACGAAGTTATTCTGAAATATAGTCGTACTAATGGTTATTACTTATCTGGTAGTGAATTTGAAATTCGAAGGCTTCTTATGAGGCTCGTCGACAAAGTATTTACAATGCATATTGCTCAGTCTGATATCATCAAAAGTTTAAGTATTATTGATGAAAAAATTGAATTAATCAATAAACAAATCACTAAAATCGAACAATATTTAGACAGAAAATTCATTGATCAAAGTACACAAACATTACCTTATAAACTTTATTTAATTTTACGAAGAATTAAGCATGACAAAATTTTTACATCATTTTCTATAGGATACGATGATTTATCGGATACGAAAGAATATCAAGCAACAGAAATTTTGACATCGAACTACCCAAATATTCCAAGACAAGAAAAGTTATTCATTACTTTACAGTTGCTGTCAACGAGTGTTCAGTGGTCAGATGTCAGTGATGTTCAACATATTCCAGAACTCAAAAAAGCACTTATAGACATGATCGTACAATTTGAAAAAATTACTTTTATTAAATTTAACGATCGAGATTCTTTGATTAATCAATTAATGCTTCATATGGAACCTGCTTTTTACAGAATTCGATATCAATTATCTGATGTAGAAGGTTTAGAAAATTCCTTAAAAGAAGATTATAAAGAACTCTTTCATCTCGTTAAATTATCTTCAAAACCTTTAGAAAAGTTCTTCGGGCAATCATTACCCGAAAATGAAATTGCTTATTTAACCATACTGATTGGTGGCAGTTTAAGAAGGCAAGATGAAGAAATTGAACAAAAAGTAAAAGCTGTCGTTGTTTGTACACAAGGTACATCCATTTCTCAGCTCATGTTACAAGAGTTGCGAAGTGTATTCCCTGAATTTATATTCCTTGATGCTTTATCATTACGTGATTTCAATCAGTATGAATTAGACTTTGATATCGTCTTTTCACCGATGCATATCATGACACCTAAAAAATTGTATATCACGAAAACGATATTAACTGCTCAAGAAAAACATGAACTACGGCAACATGTATTCGGTCAATTAAATAATACGATGGAAACAGAAATACAAGTCGAAAAAATGATTTCGGCTATAAGAGAACATGCAACAATTCATAATGAATCAGAGCTTTTCAAAATCGTAAAAGCACAATTTGAAGATACGTATGCATATTCATCGGTTAAAGCATCAACATTATCTATCAATAGTACTTTGAACTTACAAGATTTATTACCAACCAATCATATTAATTTTGTAGAGCGCGTAGCTGATATTGAAGAAGCCATTCAATTAACGGCTAACCCGTTAGTAAGAATGAAATATGTCGACCCGCTCTATGTAGATAAGATGCATGCAGCATTTGATGATACGTATATGGTTATTAACCAAAATATCGCAATCCCTCATGCTGATGGTGAGCAAGTCGTTCATAGAACTGCAATGAGTATGTTGATTCTGAAAGAGCCACTTGAGTTGAGTACTGGATTAAAGGTTCATATCTTCGTAGCAATCGCTGCTACAGATAAGTTCAAACATTTAAGACCACTACTACAACTAAGAGATATGTCTCAAGAAGATGAAGCTATACAACAAATTGTTCAAACAGATTCAAAAATTGATGTATATAAAATCATTCAACACTTTTCAAAAATAGATTAAGTCAAAGGGGTTGCATAATATGCAAGATTTAAAGATCGATGCTTCTAACGTCATTCTAGATTTAGAAGCTAAGACAAATGTTGAAGCGTTGAGTAAGTTGTCAGAGGTCATGTACCAAAATAATTATGTTAAAGACACATACAAAGACGCAGTGATAGAAAGAGAAAAATCATTTGCAACTGGTTTACCAACTGTATATTGCTCAGTGGCAATCCCACATACCGACACACAACACGTTCAGACGAGATCAATAGGTATTGCAGTACTAAAAGAAACCGTTCCTTTTGTCATTATGGGAGAAATTGAAGAAACAACAGACGTGAAATTAATATTCATGTTAGCAATGGATAAAGAAGATGCTCAACTATCATTATTACAAAAACTGATGGGAATCTTCCAAAACGATCAATTACTTGAATTGATTGCCAATGCACAAGATAAACAAACAATTGTAGATGCAATTGATAAAGAATTAAGCGAAGTATAAAAAAATTTACAGGAAGAGTTCGATGTACACATCGACTCAAATTAGGAGGAAATTATTATGAAACAAGTATTAGTAGCATGTGGAGCAGGAATCGCAACGTCAACAGTGGTTAACAACGCAATTGAGGAAATGGCTAAAGAACACAACATTAAAGTAGATTTGAAACAAATCAAAATCTCTGAAGTTGGTGCATACGCTGACACAGCTGATTTATTAGTGACAACAGCAATGACGCAAAAAGAATACAAATTCCCAGTTATTAACGCACGTAACTTCTTAACAGGAATCGGTGTTGAAGATACTAAGAAAGAAATTTTAGACGCTTTACAAAGTTAAACAAATTCAAAATTAAAAACTAGTATGAGGTTGGAATAAAAAATATTTCATCCTCATTCTTCTAAAAAGAGGATGGTGTAGGGAATGAATGGTTTTGTAAATTTTATTCAAGCATTTCTTGATTTAGGTGCAACGGTAATTTTACCGATTGTCATATTCTTATTAGGGTTATTTTTCAGACAGAAAGTTGGTGCAGCATTTAGATCTGGTTTAACGATTGGTGTTGCCTTTGTAGGTATTTTCTTAGTAATTGATTTACTTGTAAATAATTTAGGACCTGCAGCACAAGCAATGGTTAAAAATTTAGGCGTAAGTTTAAATGTAATCGATGTAGGTTGGCCTGCTACATCATCAATTGCATGGGCATCTGTTATCGCTGCATTTATTATTCCTTTAGGTATTGTGATTAATGTCATTATGTTATTAACTAAAGCAACTAAAACAATGAACGTTGATATTTGGAACTTCTGGCATTATACATTCTGTGGTGCAATGGTATATGCCGTTTCGGGAAGCATTTGGCAATCATTAGTTGCTGCTGCATTATTCCAAATCGTCTGCTTAAAAGTAGCTGACTGGACTGCACCAATGATGAGTAAATTCTATGATTTACCAGGTGTATCTATTGCAACTGGTAGTACGATTTCTTATGTACCTGGTATCTTCCTTGTTAAAGGTCTTCAAAAAGTGCCTGGTATTAACAAATTAAATGCTGACCCAGATACAATTCAAAAACGTTTCGGCGCATTCGGTGAATCTATCTTCGTAGGTTTAGTACTTGGTTTAGCAATTGGTTTATTAGCTGGCTACAATGCTGGTGACGTTATTAACTTAGGTATGTCAATGGCTGCTGTTATGGTCTTAATGCCTCGTATGGTTAAGATTCTTATGGAAGGTTTAATGCCTGTATCAGAATCAGCTCGTACTTGGTTAAACAAACGCTTTGGAGATCGTGAAATTTATATTGGTTTAGATGCTGCCGTTGCATTAGGTCATCCAGCTGTTATCTCAACTGCTTTAATCTTAGTACCTGTAACTGTATTATTAGCTGTTATTTTACCTGGTAACCAAGTATTACCTTTTGGTGACTTAGCAACAATTCCATTTATCGTCGCATTTATCGTAGGTGCAGCACGCGGTAATATCATACATTCAGTTATCGTTGGTGCAATTATGATTGCTATTTCACTATATATCGCAACAGATGTAGCACCTATCTTCACAAGCATGGCTGACGGTACAAATGTGAAAATGCCATCAGGATCTTCACAAATCTCAAGTCTTGACCAAGGTGGTAACATCTTAAACTATATTATCTTCAAGTTCTTTGCATTGTTCAACTAACATTAAGGGGATGACTTTAAATGAAAGCATTAGTAAAAACAGCACCTGGTTTTGGTAATTTAGAAATTTTAGATAAAGAAATTCCAGAACCAAATGAAAATGAGATAAAAATAAACGTTCATTATGCCGGTATTTGTGGTACAGATGTTCACACTTATGAAGGTCATTACAATGTAAACTTCCCTGTAACACTTGGCCATGAGTTTTCTGGAGAAATCGTTGCGCTTGGTGATAAAGTTGAAGGATTTGAAATTGGTGATCGTGTAACGTCTGAGACAACATATTATATTTGTGGTGAATGTGAATACTGTCAATCTGGAGACTACAATTTATGTAATCATCGTAAAGGTTTAGGTACGCAACAAAATGGTGGCTTCACACAATATCTTGTAGCAAGAGCAGCAAGTGTTCACAAGTTGCCTGACAATGTTTCTTATAAAGCCGCTTCTATGACAGAACCTCTCGCTTGTGCACATCACGCAGTGTCTAAAATTGAAATTAATCAAGGTGATACTGTTATCGTTATGGGACCAGGACCAATTGGCCTACTCGTCGCACAAGTCGTTAAAAGTAAAGGTGGAAAAGTCGTTATTACTGGTTTAGATAACGATAAAGCTCGTTTAGCAAAAGCAGAAGAATTAAATTTAGATCATGTTGTGAATATTCAACATACTGACTTAAAAGAATATGTTAACAACATTACAGACGGATACGGTGCCGATGTTGTATTAGAATGTTCTGGCGCTGTACCTGCTGCTAAACAAGGTCTTGATCTATTACGCAAAAAAGGTCTATATGTCCAAGTTGGTATTTTTAAAGATCCAGAAATACCTTTTGATTTGGAAAAAATCGTTCAAAAAGAAATTAGAGTTGTAGGTAGTAGAAGTCAAAAACCTGCCGATTGGGAACCATCATTACAACTCATGAGTACTGGACAAGTAAATGCAGAAGCACTTGTTACTGCTGAGCTTGATATTACTGAATGGGACGAAGGTTACAATCACATTAAAGGCGGCGAAGGTATTAAAGTATTACTTCGCCCTATCGAATAAACAAATAATCTTTTAAAAGATAAAAAAGGAGAATGTTGATTATGGTTGAACACATGTTAGATTTTATGCTTGGGCCAATGAGAGGTATTACACAATTCTATATGGATAATTTACTCGTATGTAATAGTGCTGTCTTCTTAAGTTATTTCGGTTCTAAACTTTTCAAAAAGAAGAAGAAAGTTAGTTCAGAACAAACCTCATAATATAAATAGAGGGGAGGATAATACTTTTGAAAGCCTTAAATTTATATGGTATTGAAGATTTAAGATTTGAAGATACAGCTGTACCAAAGATAGATGCACCAAATGATGTCATTATTAAAGTTAAAGCAACGGGTATCTGTGGATCAGATACCTCCCGCTACAAAAAGCTTGGACCTTATAAACAAGGTATGACGTTCGGACATGAATTTTCAGGAATTGTTGAGGAAGTTGGTAGCAACGTATCGGGGTTAAATGTCGGTGATGCTGTAACAGGATGCCCTGCTGTCGTATGTCATCAATGCGATTACTGTGAGAAAGGTGAATACTCACGTTGTGAAAATTTATATGTGATTGGATCATATGAACCTGGTTGTTTTGCAGAATATGTGAAACTCCCAGCAAACAATGTACTTAAAGTACCAGACAATGTAGATTTAGATACTGCAGCAATGGTCGAACCTTCTGCAGTCGTTGCACATGGATTTTACAGAACACGTATGAAGCCTGGTGCAACTGTAGCAGTCATGGGATGTGGAAGCATCGGGTTACTAGCCATTCAATGGTCGAAAATATTCGGAGCAGCTAAAATTATCGCAATAGATATTGATGACCATAAGTTAGAAATCGCTAAACAACTCGGCGCGGATTATACGATTAATTCTAAAGAAGCAGACTTAGATGAAGCTATATTTGCAATACCTGAAAAAATTGATGTTGCTGTTGAATCAGCAGGATCACCGTTTACAATAGGACAAGTTCTGACATTACCGACTAAAGGTGGCGAAGTCTTACTATTAGGCATTCCATATTCAGATATCGAGATTCATCGTCAAAATTTCGAAAAGATATTAAGAAATGAGCTGAATGTCATCGGTTCATGGAACGGTTTATCTGCCCCATTCCCAGGAGAAGAATGGGCAGCTACACTACATTATATGTCTACAGGAGAAATTGATGTAAAACCCATTATCTCCGATGTACTTCCTTTATCAAAAGGACCAGAAACATTTGATAACTTAGTAAATAGAAAGAAACAGTACGATAAAGTAATCTTCCACCCATAAATAAACTTAACCATATATCAATAATACCTTAAGAAGGAACAGGGGCACCATGTGTGCCCCTGTTTTTGTTGGTGGATGAGTGGATGGGGAATTGGAGCTGGTTCAGGGCGTTCTGGTTGGGCCAAATTGCAATATTCGATGGTTCAATGTTGCTAGTTGGGTCTGTCTTGCAATGTTCACCACTTCAATATTGCTAGTCAGTCCTCACTTGCAATGTTCAATGCTATTTTATTGATTTTTATAATATTTTTTTGGATTCTTATTTGTACTTCTAAAATACTTTTCACACACTCTTCTTATAGTATAATTATTATCCACCCCACACCATTTTTGTGCTTCTGATAAAGTAAAAGGCTCCCCTTTACACAAATTAAGTTCTAATAAATTAAACAAATACACATTTTGTCGTATGTCTTTGAAATCACATAATCTACATTTCAGGTTTTTCTTCAGTTCTTCTACTTCAATCATATTCAATCTCTTACATTTCGGGCATTTCAATCCCGGTCTTAAACTAGACATTGGGACTTTTTTAATATTGTTATAAAGATGTGAAAAGTCACTATTCTCTTGTTGAAACATATGTAAGATATTAGCATTTTCTATAGTATGATTATTTTTGAACAAATATTTAAGTTTGTGTAATTCTGTTGGTAATAGAATATTGAATTGATTAGGCATTGTACCTTTTAAAGTAAATTTGGGGTTTGAAAAAATAAGATAGGAATGTAAGGGTTTATTAATATTCAAGTGGGATATTAAATGATTCAATTCATAATTGGCTCGACGCAGTTGCTGAAAAGGTGTATAAAACATATTTCCAAATTCGTTCATAAGCTGACCATCTTTAATCGTATAATCTCCAGAATAATGTTTAATCTCAAAGTGACATATAGC
>OMJG01000323.1_pt1 | contig 36888 bp, 32 predicted proteins | sample 1646431 | NCBI WGS metagenome assembly OMJG01 (sample SAMN03771674, study PRJEB25209) | food metagenome | isolation source: Cotija cheese | place: Mexico:Jalisco,Michoacan | collected 2011-12-12
AACCGGTGAAACCGCTCATCGCCACGCGTTGGCCATTGTCGATATGGCGGGCCGCCTCCTCGGCGGTGACGGTCTTGGTACTCAGCTCGGGGCAGGTGATTCTCGACATGGCTGGCAGTCTATCGGGCGGCCGAGTCCGCGGCCGAGTCGGTCCTGCTGTCGCCGTCGGACGCACCGCGGCCGTCGTCGACGCGCCCGACCTCGACGAAGCCGAATGCCGACTCGGATTCGCTGCGTCGGATCACAGGCTCAGCCTTCGACTGTCGAATCGCCGTCTGAGACAGGCTCGGCACTGGAATCGCGACGATCGTCGCCAGCAGCAGAGCCAAGGTGAAGATCATCGTGCCGATGACCAGAGGCATACTCAGCGCCAGCACCCCGACGATGACAGCCGGCGCACCGGCGCCGGCGTAGAAGGCGAGATAGAGTGCCGCGGATATGCCGGCACGGTTCTTCGGCGGAGTGAGCACGTCGATCTCCCGGTTGGCTCCCCAGTAGCTCAGCCCGTGACCGACGCCCGTGGCCACGGCTGCGAACACCATGATGATCTTCACCGCCGAAGGGCTGATCTCCGGCAGATTCGATGACAGCAGAAGAGCCGCTCCGAGTCCCATGAGCGTCAGCCCCAGGGTCTGCGCCGCGCGAGGCTGGAGCTTCGGCGCTATCAGCTGGCTCGCGGCCGAGACGACCAGAACCGAGCCGACGATGAGTCCGGAGGTCAGGGTGCCCGATTTCGGGATGATCGATTGCGCCATCGACGGCAGCAGAGCAAGGAAGAGACCAAGAGCCGTCCAGCCGATGAAGCCGGTCAGTGCGGCGATGTTGAAGCTTGTGCGCATGGCTCCCGGCACGGACGGCCACGTCGGCCTCCATCGCTGGCGTGTGATCGGCCGCTGCAGCGGCATCATCGCGATGAGGACTATGACGCTGACGATGAGGACCACCATGACGAGGAACGGCAGAAAGAGCGGCGCGGTCGACAGCGAGGAGACGACACCGGCGAGTATCGGGCCGAGTCCCGACCCCAGGACGAACGAGACCGTCGCCAGAGTCGATCCCAACCAGACTCTTCGTGCCGGTGAGGCCTCGACCATCAGAGCGATTCCGGCACCTGTGCCGAGCCCGAGTCCGATGCCGACCAGTGCCCTGCCGATGAACAGGCCGGCGATTCCCGCCGTGTCGATCCCGAAGATCGCCGTGCCGAACCCGACCAGACCGATCGCGGCCAGCAGCACCGGCTTGCGACCGAAGGTATCCGCCGCCGATCCGAACAGCAGCAGAGACGGCAGACAGCTGAAGACATCCGTAGCGTAGAGCGACGTCATCAGAGATTCCGACATACCGTGCGCTTCTTGCAGCAGCGGATACAGAGGGCTGGCCATATTCGCGGCCGCAGAGAGGATGAGCAGGACCAGCGCACCGAACCACAGCTGTCGCCTCGTCCCTCTGATACGTGCGTTCTCAGCCAATCGGAACCTCCATCTCTTCGCCTCGGCATCTGTGGTCACAGGAGCTGCAGGTGCGTCCCCAAGTCGGATCTGCGGATCGTGGAGACCACTTCGTCGCGCCCTGTCGGTTCCATGATGGAGCCACGCGAGTATTGTTGTCTATCGTAAGAACTTATACGTAACCATTCGATAGGACCACATGATCGACAGTCGGCTCACCATGTTGAGCATGATCCAACGACACGGCACAGTCACGGCCGCAGCACACTCATTGCGCTACTCGCCGTCGACGGTGTCCCATCAGGTCAAGCAGCTCGCCGCGGAGCTCGCGGTCACTCTGCTCGAACAGCATGGACGCAATGTCAGGCTCACTCCGGCGGCCGAGGCGCTGCTGCGACATGTCGATGTCATGTCAGCGGAGTGGGAGTTGGCGCTGGCCGATCTCGGTCGGTTCTCCGAAACTGTGTCCGGCTCGTTGGGTCTGTGCGGTTTCTCCACCGCCGCCAGTCTGCTGCTGCCGCCGACGATGCGGGCTCTCAACAAGCAGTTCCCGCATATGCAGACCCAGACGATCGAAGCCGAACCCAGCGAATCCTTCGACTATCTGCTCTCCGGAGATGCCGATATCGGCATCATTGTCGCGGCCCCCGACATCCCCGCAGGCGTTGATGATCGGTTCAGTCACCACTTCCTCATCGACGATCCGCTCGATCTCATGGTTCCCCTCGACCACCAGTTGGCAGACCGCGCATCGGTCACGATCGCCGAGACCGTCGACGAGACATGGATTCTGGGCAGACCCGGCACCGGATACCACCAACTCGTCATGGCCAGTTGCGCGGCGGCCGGGTTCGCGCCCCGCATCGGGCATTTCGCCGATGATTGGAACACGGGAACCGCACTCGTCCACGGCGGCTTCGGAGTATGTGTGGCCTCACGGATGTCGCGGTCGCAGGATCTTCACCCGGTGCGGCGGATCCCCATCAGCGGCGACAATGCCCCGTCACGGCACATCACGGCCGTGACTCGGACCGGAGCAGATGCCCGTGAGACGGTGGCTTTTGCGCTCGAGACCTTGTCGGTCGAGACGGAGCGCCTGATGAGCCGCCTCGGAGAGGGACTCCGAGGTTGACTACAGCGCTCAGTGTGCCTCTCTGACGACCCGGAATCCGATATTCGACGCCGAGGAATCCGGTGTGTTCGAGGAGCGGGCTGCCACCCGATAGCGGTTGCAGTAGGAGTCGTGGCACAGGAACGATCCTCCGCGCATGATCCGCTTCTCTCCGGTGTCGGGACCGCGGGGATCGGAGTGCGGGGAATGCTGGTAGTAGTCGCGAGCGAACCAGTCGGCGCACCATTCCCATACATTGCCGACGGTGTTGTACAGGCCCAGACCGTTGGGGGTGAACTGTCGGGCCGGCGCGGTGCCGACGAACCCGTCGTCGAGGGTGTTCGTGCGCGGGAATTCGCCCTGCCAGATATTGCAGTTCCATTCCCCGTCGATCAGCAGCCGGTTGCCCCACGGATAACGGCGGCCCTTGAGTCCGCCGCGAGCGGCGAGTTCCCACTCGGCCTCGCTCGGCAGCCGTGTTCCGGACCATGCGCAGAAGGCGCGGGCATCATCCCAGCTGATGTGGGCGACGGGATGGTCGCCCCGACTGTCGATGGTGGATCCGGGCCCTTCGGGCGCGGCCCAGTTCGCCCCTGAGACTTCCACCCACCAAGGCACACCCGGCGCCTGCCCGAGGACGTGAGCTCGTGCTCCGGGATTGGATTCCAGGAGCATTGTGAACACCGCCGAGGTGCCCAGGTGCTCAGCCGTGGTGACATACCCGGTGTCAGCGACGAACCGGGCGAAATCATCGTTCGTCACGCTTGTCGTCGCGATCTCGAATTCGGTGAGGCTCACGCGGTGACGCGGTCCCTCACCGTCGGAGGGGTGCCCGTCGCCGAAGGGATCGCCCATGTCGAAGGTGCCGCCGGAAGTCACGAAGTCGAAGCTCAACGCAGGCATCGATTCCGAGCGCACAGCAGGACGAGCAACGGGGCTCGAAGGATGACTGCCCGCCGCCTCGGCACGGCTGACCGCCGGGGCGCAGCACGAATGGTCGTTCTGTTCCCCGGCGGCGCTCAGATCTCCGGTCGTCGTCACGTCTGGGCTCCCTTGTCTCTCCGGTTCCGCCTCTGCGTCGGGCAGAGTCTGGGTTCACCTTATGACCTCGGCAGGGGTCGGGGACAGTCCGGGTCATCTCGCTCAGGTGAAGAAAGCTGACTCCGCGGACAACTCAGACCATCGCCGCCGAGATCGAGGCAGGTCTGCTCACCGTCGACGATACGACCTCGTTGCGACTGCGGCCGGTCTCCTCGCCGAACATGGGCGCTGATCCGAGATCACACGGTCGATGGCTTCCCCGACTACCCTGTGGCCATGACTGATTTCCTCAAACTGCGGAAGTCCGCCCCGGACGGCTTCTTCGCCGCCGAGGCCGCGGGGCTGAAATGGTTGGCCGAACCGGGTGTGGTCCCGGTCGTCGAAGTGCTCGAACATGGGCCGGATTTTCTGCGGCTGCGCCGTCTCGAAGAAACCGGTCCCGACGCCGAGGCGGCCGCCGCCTTCGGTCGCGACCTCGCTCGGCTCCACGATGCCGGTGCTCCCGGGTTCGGATGGTCACCGGCCCCGCAGGCATTCTTCGGCCCCCTCGATCATCCCTTTGAGGTGCCCGCCGAGTCCGTCGGCGATTTCACCGGCTATTGGGCCGAGCAGCGCCTGCGCCCTTTGGTCACAGCGGTTGCCGGGGATCTCGAGGGTGAGGATCGGGCCATGATCGCCTCGGCGATCGATACCATCGCGTCGGGTGCCTTTGCCGGGATCTGTGGTGAGGGCGAGGAGGCACCGGCGCGCATCCATGGGGACCTGTGGGCGGGCAACCTCATGTGGACACCGACCGGGGTGACTCTCATCGATCCGGCCGCACACGGCGGTCACCGACTGGAAGACCTCGCCCTGCTCGCGCTCTTCGGCACCCCGTTCCTCGAGGAGATCTTCTCCGGCTACGAACGCGCCCACCCGATGCCGGACGGCTGGCAGGAGGACCTGCCGGCGCACAGCTTCTTCGCGCTGCTCGCTCACATTCGTCTGTTCGGGCGCGGGTTCCTCGGACAGACGGTCCGTGCCGCCCGGTCGGTCATCGCCCGGGCGGCACAGCTGGATCGGTGAGGTCACTTCAGGGAGATCTCCACCGGGTCGGAGAACAGTCCGCCGGCGAAGGTCAGTGTGGTCGGGTCGACGTCTTCGGGCACATCGAAGACGAGGACGCCCTCAGCGGTGTTTCCGGGATTGATCTCTTCGAGGAAGAGGATGTTGTCCTCGGCCGCATAGATGCCGGCTTCTGAATCCGCAGAGTAGGTGTTGCCGGAATCATCACCGAGTTTGATGTCGTCTTCGAAGAAGAAGCTCGGATCCGATCCGGTGTTCTTCACCGACAGTTCGACCTGGACGAACTGTCCCTGTGCCTGGGCGTTGAGGAATTCGTCACCGACCTGCGAGACACCATCGTCGACCTTGGCGACGGTGATCTCCCAGTCATCGGCAGCCACGGTGTCTCCGATACCGTACGAAGCGTCCTCGGCAGGCTTGTCCGCGGCTTCCTTCTCAGCGGCCTCATTCTCCGCAGCCTCCCCCGACTGCTGGGCGTCGGACGAGCCGCCTTCCGCCGTGCCGGTGTCGTCTCCCCCACCTCCGATCGCGCTGGCAACGGCGATGATGATGACGACGACGAGCAGCCAGAACCACCAGCGCTTCAGCAGCGGCTTCTTCTGCTTCGGCGGCTTCTGCCCGTAGGGCTGCTGCTGGTAGCCGCCGGCTCCATAGGCTGGTGCGTTCTGGGCGGGTGCCCATTGCTGGGGGTCGAAGTTCTGGGCCGGTTGCTGGTGGTGGGTGTTGTGAGGGGGTTGGTGCTGCGGGGACCATTGGTGCTGCGGCTGTGGTGACTGCGGCTGCTGCGGGGTGTTCTGGGGATTCCGCGAGTGGGACATGACGCTCCTTCGAAGATCGGATCTGACTGACTGCTCCAGCTTCGTCCCATCAGCGCCCCGGCACGTCCGCAATCGGGCTGGATCACTCCAGCCGATCGGTTGACCTCGTCCAGCCGGAAAGTGGACTACGTGTGTCAGCCCCCGCGGTTACGATTCTCTTGTGTCAGAACACTCCGCCCCTCGCCGCAGAATGCCACGCGGCGTCCGCGTCGCCGGCAGCATCCTCATCGGCGTCATTGCCTACCTCTTCGGGTTCCTCACCTCGTCGATGGCGGTGACGGCGAACGCCTGGGCCTTCTCCGACGGCGAACTCAACGACACCGGGCTCGTGGCCATCCTGCTGCTGTTCTTCGTGTGGGGGCTCGTCTTCCTCCGACACCGATGGCCGTGGGTGCCCTTCATCGCCGGCGGACTGCTCACAGCGGGATGGGGCGATGCGCTGATGCTGCTCATTGCGGTCTTCCACCTCGTCATCCGAGCATCCCGGCGGCAGGCGATCGCCGCCTCGGCGGTGGGCACCGGACTGATCGCGTTCTCGACGTTGAGGATGTGTCTGGCACCGGCCGAGCACAATCCCTTCAGCATCTTCTTCCTGCCCGACCCGGCACAGGTTACGGGCCTCGAGGCGTCCATCCCGCCGGAGGATTCGCACTTGGCGATCAGAATCATCACGATCGCGGCCGCAGTCATCGGACTGTGTACGGCTCTGGGCGTCGGCGCGCTGCTGCGGCGGACACGGCGGATGAGAGCGGTCGAATCGATCGCCGAACGTGAAGCCCTGCGCAATGAGTCGCTGTCCGCCGAGATCGCTCGGCAGTCCGAACGAGAGCTCTTGGCACGCGAGCTTCACGACACGCTCTCCCACCGGCTGTCGGTGATCTCTCTGCATACCGGCGCCCTTGAGGTCGGAGCAGGCACCGACCCCGAAGTCGCGTCGACGGCGTCTGCCCTGCGGCAGGAGGCCCGCGCGTCCATGGAGGATCTGCGCCATCTTGTCGGTGGCGTGCGGAACGGCGATCTGGCGTCTTCGCGACCGGACCATGGCAGCTCGTCACCACCGAGCCGCGCGACGATGTCAGCGATTCCCGAACTCATCTCCTCCGTGGCCTCCACCGGCACAGTCATCCGCCCGCTCATCGTCATCCAGGACGTGGAATCATGCCCGCCTGCGCTCGACCGTGCGGCCTATCGCATTGTTCAGGAGGCTCTGACGAACGCGATGAAACATGCACCGAACCTGCCGGTGACGGTGGACGTCGCCGTTTCGGCAGCTCGCGGAATCCAGATCTCGGTGAGCAATCCGCTTCCTGGTGTTTCAGGTTCGGTCGATGTTCCGCCTCGTCCTCGATACGCACCGAGTTCTGCGCGGGAACCCGATGCCGGTGTGCCCGCTCACGGATGGTCGCCGCCCGGGTCGAATCCGGTGCCGCAGGGAGCTCACTTAAAGTCGACCGGGTCGGGATCCGGGCTGATCGGCATCCAGGAGCGCGCCGCGATGTTCGGCGGCGAAGCCTCGACCGGGGTAGTCGGCAATGAGTTCCGTGTGCAGGTGAGCTTCCGGCCCTTTCTCAACTCCGATCTGATTCGCCCCCCGGTTCGGGCCGAGTAGAATCTCGCCGGGCTGATTCGTGTCCTGCCGGATCGTCGGCCGACAGTCGCCGAACGGTCGATGAGGAACAGGGACCTCAGCACCGCAACGAGCCGTGACAGGGGCCTCGGGTATTGTGACGTTCATGAACCAAGCCGCCCCGATCCGAGTCATGATCGTCGACGATGACCCCATGGTCATCACCGGGATCACGGGAATCCTCCAGGCGGCCGACGGCATCGACGTCGTCGCTTCGGCATTGAGCGGGGAAGAGTCCATCGAGAAGGTGTCTCGGCACTTTCCCGATGTCGTGCTCATGGACATCCGGATGCCGGGAATCGGCGGGATCGAGGCCACGCAGCGTCTGCTCAACAGCGTACGACCGCCGAAAGTGGTGTCCCTGACGAGCATGAGCAGTGACGAGCACCTCTTCAACGCGCTCGAAGCGGGGGCCGCCGGATACCTGCTCAAAGACATCGGCCCTGTGGAACTCGCCGCCGCAGTCCGCAAGGTCCACGCCGGTGAGCCCATTCTCGCCCCGCAGTCCATGCGGCAGGTCATCGCCAAGGTCAGGTCGAACTCCGATCATCGTCTGCAGCAGGAGGCCGTGGCCCTGCTGTCGGAGCTCACCGACCGCGAGCGCCAGGTCGCCGAGCTCGTGGCCGAAGGTCTGTCGAATCCGGAGATCGCCGAGGAGACATTCATGAGTCTGGCCACGGTCAAGACTCACCTCAACCGAATCAACGTGAAGCTGGACACGAACAACCGCGTGCGCATCGCCACGATGGTGGTTCGTGCCCGCAGGCACTGACCTCAACAATGCGACTGGTAGTTTCCTTCGGGAATCCTCGCAAGAATTCACCGTTTCTTTATCCCCCACAGCAGAAGTGATTGCCCATTCCGTCTAAAATCGACTCTGATGGTTGCTGAACGCTATGTCGAATCCGAGAAGACGATCAGCAGCCCCTCAGATCGCAGTCAGTGGACAGAACGAGCACAGGGGTTGCTGTCCTGGGCAACCTCATTCTGGGTCTTGGCGATCGGCTTCGTCATCGTCACACTCGCCGCGGCCGGCCCCCTGCGAGTCTGGGACTACAAGCTCAATCGACGATGGCTCTACCTCTTCGAACCCGACCTCGTCTGGTTCTTTCAGCACATCCTCGATCCCATCGCAGGCCAGGCCGTCTGTCTTCCCGTTCTGGCGATCACCGCGATCGTTCTGGCACGCAGACGCCGGTCGTGGCGACCGATCGTCTTCGCGATCGCCGTCGAAGCCGCCTTCTATCTCGGCGTCGGTTCGCTCAAGGTCCTCTTCGCTCGACCGGCGACGACCCTGCACGATCCGCGGTTCTTCCACGGCGGTCTGATCGAGATCGGCGGCCGTGGGATCAGCTACCCATCCGGGCACGCAGCCGAAGCCGTACTCATCTACGGTGCTGTCGCCTACCTCATCGCCACTTACAGCAACGTCACCACCAGGACCGTACGCCTGCTGTGGTGGGGGGTCGCTGCGGTCAGCGTGAACTCAGTGGTCGTGTCCTTCATCCTCGGCTGGCACTGGGCCACCGACCTCATCGGGGGTCTGCTGATCGGCGGAGTCTTCCTGCGACTGCTCGTCATCGCCGACAGGCGAATTCCCGTTCTCAACTCCTGAAGGCTGTCACAGCCAGGTATCGTCGAGACCCGCGAACGTCGTCGCTCTGCTTTCAACGAGATCGAACCACGGTCCGGTCTGCGGCAGCTCGTGGGCGAAGAAATACCGCGCCGCGGCGATCTTGCCATTGAGGAACGCCGAATCGCCACGTGCGCCCGCGGTCGCTTCGGCCGCCATTCCCTGTTGCAGCCACAGCCACGCCATGGTTGTGTGGCCCACTGCTTCCAAATAGGTCCACGCATTGTCGAGGGCCACCATGGGATCTCCGCTCGACCACACTGCAGCGGTGACGGATTCGATCCGATCGACGGCTGACGTCAGCGCCGCGGTCTCAGCGGACCATTCGGAGCGGTCGGCCGCCTCGGCGAGGGTCTCGCGCATCTGCTCCAACAGCACCTGCAGACCCGCCCCGCCCTTCATGATGACCTTGCGCCCGAGGAGATCCTTGGCCTGGATGCCGTGCGTGCCCTCATGGATCGGGTTGAGCCGATTGTCGCGGTAGAGCTGTTCGACATCGTGATCGCGGGTGTAGCCGGCCCCGCCGAGAACCTGGATGGCGTGATCGTTGGCCTTCAGACACCACACGCTCGGCCAGCTCTTGACGATCGGGGTGAGCACATCCAGCAGCAGTGCGGCACGATCGCGGTCCGCCTCGGAATCAGCGGTTTCGGACTCATCGAGCAGGCGTGCGGCATAGAGGATGAGTCCGAGCCCGCCCTCCACGTAGCTCTTCGACGACAGCAGCATGCGACGGACATCGGAGTGCTCGGCGATCGGGACCGGCGAAACCTCGGATCCATTGGCACCATCGGGACGACCCTGACGGCGGTCGCGGGCATAGCGGAGGGCATCGAGGTAACCGTGGTAGCCCAGTCCGACAGCACCGGCGCCGACACCGATGCGGGCCTCGTTCATCATGTGGAACATGCAGGCCAGCCCCTTGCCCCGCTCCCCCACAAGGTAGCCGACTGCCCCGGCGGAACCGGCCGGAGTGTGTGCGCCCTCGCCGAAGTTGAGCAGCGTGTTCGTGGTTCCGCGCCATCCCATCTTGTGATTGAGCCCCGACAGCACGACATCATTGCGTTCACCGAGGCTGCCGTCGTCGTTGACGAGGTACTTCGGAACGAGGAACAGACTCAGCCCCTTGACCCCTGGCCCGTCACCCTCGGCACGGGCCAGGACGAGGTGGACGATGTTCTCCGAGAGTTCGTGATCGCCACCGGAGATCCACATCTTCGCCCCATGGACGCGGAAGGCATCGTCGCCGCCTTCGGGATCCGGTACAGCTTTCGTCGTGACGTCGCCCAATGAGGAGCCGACCTCCGGTTCGGACAGGCACATGGTGCCGAAGAACCGGCCTTCGAGCTCGGGCACAACGTACTTCTCGATCTGTTCCTCGGTTCCATATTCGAGCAGCAGATTGGCGTTGGCCATGGTCAGCATCGGGTAGCTGGCGGTGCCGATATTGGCCGCCTGGAACCAGGCGAAGCAGGCCTTCGCGATCGTCTGCGGCAGCTGAATGCCGCCGACGCTCTCATCCATCGTCGCCGAAAGCAGGCCGATACCGGCGAACTGGTCGAGCGCAGCCTTGATCTCAGGAATCAGCGTCACCGAGGTGCCGTCGAAGGTCGGCTCGTTGAGGTCGGACTTGCGTGCATGAGTGGCGAACCGTTCCTTGGCGAGCTCCTCGCTGGCTTCGAGCACGGAGTCGAAGACCTCACGCGAATGGTCGGAGAAGCGAGGACGTTCGCAGAGTTCGTCGACCTTGAGCCAGTCATAGAGTTGGAACTCGATGTCCTTGGTGGAGAGGATGGATTCTGTCGCAGTCGTCAAGACGCCATTGCCTTCAATCTGTTCAGTCACGAGTCCAAGCTATGGCTAATCGTTCGTTAAGTAAAGTGATTCGCTCTCTCACGGTGCAAGGATTTGGCTGATGCCCAGCTGTGAGGTCTGCCAGACGCTTCCCACCTCTGGGTTTCGGCCCCCGGGAGAGCTATAATTCTCTCTACAATCTGCGTGGGAATGGGGCGAAGGATCATGACCGCAGAAACGAATCGATCGTCGAAGTTGGCCCAGACGATCAGACAGATCCCGAAGGCGTTCAAGAGCGCCAATATCGGCCAGGGGCAGAAAGTCGGCTATCGAGAAGACAGCTCCGAAGAACGGCGGCAAACCACGGCTGAGCACGAAGGAGTGAAGCTCTACCGCAATCCCGACGGCTCACATCTCGCCGTCGACGAATCCCACTCGAGCTACGATGACTGAACATCGGCTCTGTATCCGGCGCTGCGTCTGCAAGCGAGGCACCCCCTGGACGAATCAAAGAAAACGACTATGGTCACGAGTACAGCGTCTTCGCAGCAGTGAGGTGATGACAGATGACCGACCAGACTGATTCACAGAAGAAGGTCGACAAGATCAACGACAAGCTCGACGAGCTCGGGGCGAGGGCCAGCGGACCCGATGTCGCCTATGGTGCGACTCCCGGATATGCCGACGATGTATCCGAAGAGGACCTGGAGAAGCTCGCCGAAGCGGAAGGTGTGACCCTCCGACGCCTCCCGGACGGCTCGCATGAGGCGATCGACGAGTCCGCCGTGACTCCATCCTCGGACACTTCGAACGCCGAGGATTCGTCAGCTGAGAGCTGATTCGTCGGCTCGAGCGAACATCGACAACCCGGTACATGGTCATCCATGTGCCGGGTGTCGCTGTGCCCCAGGTAGGATCGCCGGGGCCATGGCGCCACGCCGCACAGTCGGCGGAACAATGATGCTGATATGAAAGGCAGAGCCTATGCCCTCCCCCGACGCCTCGCCTGCGCAGACCTCCGTGACGAAGACGGAGCCGTCAGGCTTCCTCCGGATTCTGCGCAACTACCGCTTCCCGATCTTCATCCTCACAGGGGTGGTCATCGGCGCGATCATCGGCCTCGTCTTCGGGGAACGCGCCACCGTCATCAAGCCGTTCGGCACGCTGTTCATCAATATGATGTTCACTCTCGTCGTGCCGCTCGCGTTCTTCTCCATCGCCTCCGCGGTCGCGGGTATGTCCTCGGCGGCGCGACTCGGCAAAATCATGGGCAGTATGCTCGGAGTCTTCGCCGTCACCGGCATCGTCGCCTCCATCGTCATGGTCGCCGCGCTGCGCATCTTCAACGCCACCGACGGCGTCGAAGTGGAGATGCAGGAGCCGGAGAACGTCGAGGACGTCGGGTCCATCGGTGACCAGCTCGTCCAAACCGTCGTCGTCGACGACTTCTCGAAGATCCTGTCCGCCGAGCACATGCTCGCCCTCATCGTGTTCGCCGTCATCGTCGGCTTCGCCACCAGCAGGATCGGCGACGCCGGCAAGTCGTTCGCCCAGTTCCTCAATTCCGGCACCGAGGTGTTCCTCAAGTTCACCTCAATCATCATGTACTACGCCCCGATCGGCCTCGGCGCCTACTTCGCCGCACTCGTCGGCGACCTCGGCGCCCAGCTCGTGGGGGACTATGTTCGCGCCTTCCTCGTCTACTATCCGGTGGCGATCGCCTACTTCATCCTCGCCTTCACGTTCTACTCCTTCGTCTCCGGCGGCCGCCGAGGCGTCTCCCGCTTCTGGGGCAATATCCTCGAACCCACAGCGATCTCCTTGGGTACGTCGTCCTCGGTGGCGGCGATCCCAGCGAACCTGCGTGCCGGAGAGAAGATCGGAGTCCCACGGGACATCCGGGAGACGATCGTGCCGATCGGCGCCACGATCCACATGGAAGGATCGAGCCTGTCCGCGATCCTCAAGATCGCCTTCCTCTTTGCCGTGTTCCAGCGCGACTTCTTCACCCTGGAGAACATCCTCATCGCCATCGCCGTGGCGCTGCTGGCCGGAATGGTCATGGCAGGAATCCCCTCTGGCGGCTTCATCGGCGAGCTCATGATCATCACCCTCTACGGCTTCCCAGCAACGGCGCTGCCGATCATCCAGATCATCGGAACCGTCATCGATCCGCCGGCCACCACGGTCAATGCGGTTGGCGACCAGGCGAGTTCGATGATGGTCGCTCGCATCCTCGATGGAAAGGACTGGATGGATCGGACAGAGGACGGTCACGATTCGGTTCCGTAACCGCTGTGAATCTGTCACAGTCCGGAATCCACGGATTCGGACAAGACTCCTTCTGACGGAATGTCTCGGAGATGTCATCGCAATGCAATAGAACCTCCGTATTTCCGACGACGCGTCTCAGCTTCTGTTCAGGCTCGGGGAATCGGCTCTCACCTGGGATGACGATACTCGATTCCAGCAATGTTCCTGTCCCGGAAGAGGAGAAGTCACCATGCCCGCCTTCATCAGCACTCACGCCGCAAAGTGGGGCGTCGCTGCACTAGCCGGTCTCACATCTCTGGGCCTCGCAGTCGGTCCGGCATCGGCCTCCGTTGATTCAGCACCCGCGCCCAGTGCCGCTCAGGCACCCGCGCCCAGTGCCGCTCAGGCACCCCAGAGTTCGGGACACCCGAAGGGTGCCGTCAAGTACGCGGACAAACTGATCACCGCCTACGGCATCGGTGATGACTCGGTCATGGATCGCCTCGCCACACGCAACGTCGTCGCTGCCCTCGCCGAACACAATGACGGGCACGCCACACGCTGGCACCGGACCTCAGCCGACTCCGGCAAGGGGTACACCTGGGTGTCCTACACGAACCTGGACACCCACGAGGTCATGACCCTGACGGTCAGAGACACCACCCCCGTGGGCAAGGGCGGCGACGCTGTTCGTGAGGTCGAGTCCGTCGGCTGAGGACGACCCGCTGTCATGCCGTTGCCCGAATCCTGAACGGTGTCTTGCCAGCTTCGCCGACCCGCTCGGTAGACTCGGGAACCATGGTCGCCCTGAACGAAATCCCCCGTCGCCGCTACACCGCGGGCGCGACACCGCTCGAGCATCTGCGGCGACTGTCCGCCGAGCTCGGCGGACCGCAGATCTGGATCAAACGCGATGACCGGCTGGGGCTGACACAGGGCGGGAACAAAACACGCAAGCTCGAGTACCTCATCGCCGACGCACTGAACCAGGGAGCGGACACGCTCATCACCGTCGGCGGGGTCCAGTCCAACCACTGTCGGCTGACCTTATCCGCTGCACGCGCCGAGGGCCTCGACTGCCATCTCATCGTCGAAGAGGACCTCGGACCCGACGGCACAGCACTCGGCCCAGCAGGGGCGAACCCTCCGGAGCACACGGGCAATTTCCTGCTCTTCGACCTCCTCGGCGCGGATTCGGTCACCGTGCTCGGCCACGGAGCTGACCTCCTCGGCGAGGCCGAGATTCTGGCCGAGAAGCTGCGCGGCGAGGGCAGGATCCCCTACATCATCCCCGTGGGCGGGTCGAATCCGATCGGCGCGCTCGGCTATGTCGACTGTGCCCACGAGCTGCTCGATCAGTTCGCCGAGGAGGGAGTGGACTCCCCCACGATCGTCACGCCCAGCGGCTCGGCCGGAATGCAGGCCGGGCTCATCGTCGGACTCCACAGCGCAGGAAGCACCGTCCCGATCATCGGCATCAACGTCAGCCGGTCACAAGCGGAGCAGGAACCGAAGATCGTCGACCTCGTCGATTCCACGGCGAGATTCCTCGACCTACCGCACGTTCCCCGCGATGCCACGACGGGACTCGGCGACTATGTCGGGATCGGCTACGCTCTGCCGACACCCGAGATGGCTGAGGCCGTGCGCCTCTTCGCCCGCGCCGAGGGGATCCTCCTCGACCCCGTCTACACCGGCAAGGCTGCGGCCGGTCTCATCGACCTCATCAGATCCGGCCGCTTCCCTTCCGAGGACACGGTCGTCTTCGTCCACTCCGGCGGAGTCCCCGGACTCTACGCCCGCACCCAGGCGTTCACCTGAGCACCTCCCACCACCCACCATCGACGAAAGGCAGACAGATGACAGTTTCGACAGCAGACCTGTGGGACGAACGCGGCGACGACCTCTATTCGATCGCTCTGAACTTCGGCGACTTCGGAGCCAAGACCTCATTCTCCGGACCGGCCCGCACGATCCGCTGCTTCCAGGACAACGGACTGGTCAAGCAGACCCTCAATCAGCCAGGCGACGGCGCCGTGCTCGTCATCGACGGTGACGGTTCGATCGCCACCGCCCTCATGGGTGACATGATCGCCGAGGCCGGGGTCCGAAACGGCTGGAACGGAGTCGTCATCAACGGCGCTGTCCGCGACCGTGAAGCTCTGGCCGAGATGGAATTCGGAATCAAGGCTCTGGCCAGCAATCCGCGCAAGAGCGCGAAAGACGGTGCCGGTGAGATCGACGTGACCGTGGAGATCGGCGGCGCGACGATCCGCCCAGGAGCGATGGTCTTCGCCGACGCCGATGGTGTCGCCATCGAGAAATAGAGCAGCCGCGGCTCAGCGATGAATGGTGTCGAAGCTCTGTTCGGCTGAGTCCCAGATGTCGGCAACGTCGATCCGACCGTCAGCGGTGAGATCCTCGACGGTCGAACGGTCGTAGAGGTATCTCCATTCCCCCGCCGCGACGTCTCCCGTGACCACGAGGATGTCGTAGTCGAAGGCTGCCTGTGAGGTCGCCTGGACGATGAACGCCGTGGCTTCCAAGTCCTTGGCCCTGTTCTCATCGGAGGCGAACTCGACATGGAGGCGTTCGGGTTCGGCCTCCTGGTTGAAGTCGGGGTTCGTCTCGGACTCGAGACTCACCTCGACACCATCCAAGGACTGCGCCACATAATCCGCGAGCTCGTCGAGGGAGTCGAAGCCCTGCGCCACGACATCCAGAGTCGCCGTCGGAGTCGTTTCGGGTTCCGACGATGAGCCAGAATCGGAGCCGCAGCCGCTGAGGGCGATGAGTGCGGCGGTCAGGAGCCCGGCGAAAGCAGGGGCGGACTTCGAATCGAACCTCATGGCACCAGCCTATCGACGAGAGTGCGCTGGTGCCGCATCGAGTCAGTCACTCAGAGCGTGGGGCTTCAATGGGATCGGATTCCCTTCGGCGCGGATCGGGAATAGGGTCATCAGCCTATTTGTTGAATGTTCAACTAGATTGATCTAGACTGGACCCAACAGCCCATCCGCTCAGGAGAACAGCATGACCGCCACCCCCATCCAGGCACCAACTTCCACCGCCCCGCAGACACTCGCCGTCGATGAGAAACGACTCAGCGCGGCCACCGGAATGGACGCGGTGACCCTGCGCGTCGGCGACCTCGAGAAGATGTCGAACTACTACTCGAACGCCCTGGCGATGGAACCCCTCGAAGAGACCGCCCGCGATGGCGAAGTCCACCGTGTGCTCGGCCGCGGCGCCACTCCCCTGGTCAAGCTCGTGGCCACCCCGGGCCTGCCCGGCGTCGACGCCAAACAGGCCGGCCTGTTCCACACCGCCTTCCTGTTCGACACCAAGGAAGCCCTGGCCGCCACGGTCGCCCACGCCGCGCAGAACACCAACAGCACCTTCGTCGGCTCCAGCGATCACCTTGTCAGCCAGGCGTTCTACTTCACCGATCCCGAAGGCAACGGCATCGAGCTCTACGTCGACCGCGCCCGTTCGGAATGGACTCACTCGCTCGACGGTGAGGTCCAGATGGACACGCTCTACCTTGACCCGAACCGCTTCCTCGAACGCCACCTGAATCAAGACATCCTCGCGAACACTGCCGCCGAACCCGGCATCGTCGGCCACGTCCACCTGCAGGTCGGCAACATCCCTCAGGCCCGCGAGTTCTACGTCGATGCCCTCGGCTTCGAGCCGTCGCTGTCGTCAATGCCCGGAGTCCTCTTCGCGGCGGCGGGCGGATACCACCACCACGTCGCCATGAACACATGGAACAGCCGCGGCGCCGGCCCTCGCGCGGCCAGCCTCGGCCTCGGGGATGTCGCGATCACCGTTCCCGGACGCGAGGACCTCGACGCGCTCGTCGCTCGCCTGCGCACGCACAACCTCGACTTCGCCGATGACGGACGCTCCGTGCGCGTCGTCGACCCGTGGGGCACGCAGGTCACCCTGGCCACCGGAACCAGCTCCATCGACGAGACCCTGGCGCGCTGACGACCTGCCGGTGCGAACATCTCCACCGGACAGATCGCACTGAGGCGGGTGATGCTCAATGGCATCACCCGCCTCAATCGTCTGCGCCGAGATCAGCTCGTGGAGTGCACTCGCCCGACTGCCGCCTGCGGATGCAGGTCGAGTCGGCGCAGCAGCTGAGCATTGAGGGCGACGACGATCGTCGAGATCGACATCAGGATCGCACCCACACTCATCGGCAGCACGAATCCGACAGGAGCGAGCACTCCTGCCGCCAGCGGCACCGACAGCAGGTTGTACCCGGCCGCCCACCACAGGTTCTGCTTCATCTTCCGGTAGGTCGCCCGAGAGAGTTCGACGATCGAGAGCACGGACCGCGGATCGTCGGAAGCGAGGATGACTCCGGCAGAGCCGATGGCCACATCGGTTCCGGCCCCGATGGCGATGCCGACATCGGCCTGCGCGAGCGCAGGAGCGTCATTGACACCGTCACCGACCATCGCCACACGACGCCCCTCCCCCTGCAGCTCGGAGACCTTCGCCGCCTTGTCGGCGGGATGAACGCCGGCAAAGACACGGTCGATGCCGAGCTCGGAGGCCACAGACTGCGCGACCGCCTCGGCGTCTCCGGTGATCATCACGACCTGTGCACCGATGGCGTGGAGAGCATCGACGGCATCGCGAGACTCCGGCCGGATCTCATCGGCCAACCGCAGGGCACCGACGACAGATCCGTCGACGAGCACGTGGAGGATGATGGCACCTTCGGCTCGCCAGGCCTCCGCAGACTTCGCCTCGGGCGCGTCATGCGCCTCGAGCAGTCTGGGACCACCGACCTCGACCGTCTGGCCCGCGATGACGGCCTTGACCCCCACCGCAGGTGACGACGAAAAGTCGGAGGCTCTCGGCACGTCGACCCCCCATTCAGCCGCAGCCGTGACGATGGCTGCGGCCAACGGGTGCTCGCTGTCGGCTTCGGCCGCAGCCGCCAGGCCGAGCACTTCACTCTCGGCCCGCGTGGCCCCGGCACCCTCGACGACGTCGATGGCGGTGACCGTCGGCTGACCCTTCGTCAGAGTGCCGGTCTTGTCGAAGAGCACGGAATCGACCGTGCGCATCGTCTCGAGCGCGAGCCGGTCCTTGACGAGGACGCCGGCACGGGCGGCACGTTCGGTGGCGATCGACACGACCAGCGGAATGGCCAGCCCCAAGGCGTGAGGACAGGCGATGACGAGCACGGTGATCGTGCGCACGACCGCCGAGTCCGGCATGCCGATGAGCGACCAGACGACCGCTGTGATCACGGCAGCGCCGAGAGCGAACCAGAACAGCCATGCCGAGGCTCGATCAGCGATGCGCTGGGCTCGAGATGACGAGCTCTGAGCGTCGGAGACCAGCTTCTGGATACCGGCCAGCGTTGTGTCGTCACCGATCGCGGTGATCTCGACTCGAAGCCCGGAATCGGCGGCGACGGTGCCGGCCACAACCGAGTCGCCTTCGCCGCGTCGGACCGTCGCGGATTCTCCGGTGACCATGGATTCGTCCACATGGGCCGAACCGTCGATGATCCGTCCGTCGGCGGGCACCGAGGCACCGGGTCGAACGAGGACGATGTCCCCGACGACGAGGTCGGACGGAGCGACGCTCACCGCCTCCCCATCGATGATCTTCTCGGCCTCATCCGGCAGCAGCGCGGCGAGACTGTCGAGCGCCGAGGTGGTCAGTGCCAGTGAGCGCATCTCCATCCAGTGGCCGGCGAGCATGATCACGACCAGCAGAGCCAGCTCCCACCAGAAATCGAGCTGCGGGTCGAGCAGGCCCAGCGACGACCCCCAGGAGGAGATGAAAGCGACCGTGATCGCCAAAGCAATGAGCAGCATCATGCCCGGACTGCGCCCCTTGATCTCGTCGAGTCCGCCGGCCAGGAACGGCTTTCCGCCCCAGACGTACATGACGGTGCCGAGGATCGGTGAGAGCCAGCGAAGCGCACCGAGGATGCCGGTGTCGGGAACCTCGTATCCGACGAGGTGGCCGAACATCGGACTGAATGCGACGACGGGCACGGCGATGACGAGCATGATCCAGAACAGCCTCCGGAACTGCGCGACGTGATCGCCATGGCCGGCATGACCCGCGTGGCCCGAATGGCCGGAGTGAGCCTCGTGACCGGAGTGGTCGCCATGACCACTGTGGTCATGGCGAGCGTGATCGGAGTGGGCCATGGTCTCAGTGTGTGCGGAATGGCCTGTCTCAGCAGACTGCATTCCGTAATGACGATGATTCTGCGGCTTGTCCATACCCACAATCTATACCCCTCGGGGGTATAAATCAATGGTGATGCCTCTCATATGCAATCGCCTGCAACCCTGGCTCTCACGTCGCAAGCGTTCTAGCGTCGAAGAACACCGAATGGCACGGATACGCCCCACGAAAGGACTCATCATGAGGGCAGCACGATTCCACGCTCGCAAAGACATCCGAATCGAAGACATCCCAGAACCCGAATTGCGGCCAGGCACAGTCGCCATCGACGTCGCCTGGTGCGGGATCTGCGGAACCGATCTCCACGAATATCTGGAGGGGCCGATCTTCGTCCCGCCGGCGGGCCACCCGCATCCGATCTCCGGCGAATCAGCCCCAGTGACCATGGGGCACGAGTTCTCCGGCACGATCACCCACCTCGGCGAAGGCGTCACCGACCTGAACGTCGGCCAGAACGTCGTCGTCGAGCCCTACATCATTGCCGAAGACGTCGACACCGGCCCCGGCCAGAGCTATCAGCTGTCGAAGGACATGAACTTCATCGGCCTCGGCGGCCGTGGTGGCGGACTGTCGGAGAAGATCGTCGTGCAGCGTCGCTGGGTGCACCCGATCGGCGATATTCCACTCGATCAGGCTGCGTTGATCGAACCGTTGTCAGTCGCCCACCACGCAGTCGTTCGCTCGGACGCCGAATCCGGCCAGACCGCCATCGTCGGCGGCGCAGGACCCATCGGCCTCCTCACTGCCGCCGTCCTCAAAGCCAAGGGACTGACCGTCTACATCTCCGAGCTCTCCGAGGCGCGCAAGCAGATGGCACTCTCAACAGGCGTTGCCGACGAGGTCCTCGATCCACGAGAATTCGATGTCGCCGAAACCATCCGAGAGCGCACGGGCGGACGTGGAGCCGACGTGGGATTCGAATGCTCGTCCGTCCCCGCGGTTCTGGACATGCTCCTCGATGCCGTCCGTCCCGGCGGAGTCATCGTCAACGTCTCCATCTGGGGGCATAAGCCCGAGGTCGATATGCCGAAGCTGGTCCTCAAGGAGATCGACCTGCGAGGAACCATCGGCTACTCCGGCGACCACCCGGAGACGATCAGACTGGCCGCCGGCGGCACCATCGATCTCTCAGCCTTCATCACCGCACGCATCGGCCTGGACGAGCTCATCTCGGGCGGGTTCGACGAGCTCATCAACAACAACGAGCAGCACGTGAAGATCATCGTCGACCCCCGCGCCTGACAGGAACCTCCTCGACACCCTCTCCACGCGCACCCCGCAGTTTCGAGGGAGCAGAATGTCGATTCAGTCCGCTGAAATCAACATTCCGCTCCCTCGAATTTCTGCATTCACGCTCTTGGCCCCGCATTCACGCACGCACCTCCGCACTCACGCTCTTGGCCCCGCATTCACGCACCCGCCCCGCAGGAGGAACGCACCCGCGCTCGACATTGCATATACGTGCAGTTATGACTCATACTTGCTCATACTGTTCAACTTCGCTTCTGATCGTCGACTGCCCTCGGGCATCGCAGATCGTGTCGAAGTCAATGAGAACCACACACCCTGGCTCGCCCGCGAGCCGGCCTCACCGCGGAGGACCCCATGGACCTGCAACTCATACTGGCGTTGGCCGCCGGCATCGCGACGATCGTCGTCATCGTGCTCGCGACCCGACTCGACGCCTTCATCGCCCTGCTTCTGGCGGCCGTCGTCACCGGCATCGTCGCCGGTCAGGATCTGCTCTCGATCATCGACTCGATCACCACCGGCTTCGGCGACACCCTGGCCAGCATCGGCATCGTCATCGGCCTCGGCGTCGGCATCGGCAAGATCCTCGAAGTCTCCGGAGCCGCCGACTCCCTCGCCCGCGCCTTCCTCCGTGCCTTCGGCAAGGGCCGTGAGCCGTGGGCGATGGGAACCGTCGGCTCGCTCGTGTCCATCCCCGTCTTCTGCGACTCCGGCTACGTGATCATGAATCCGCTGGCTCGTTCGATCGCCCGCGTGAAGAAGGGCGGCTACGTCACCCTCGCGCTGGCTCTGGGCTGCGGTATGACCCTGACTCATCACATGGTGCCGCCGACGCCGGGCCCTTTGGCTGCCACCGGCATCCTCGGTGCCGACATCGGATCGGTCATCCTCGCCGGCATCGTCTTCACCGTCATCCTCCTGCCCGTGGTCGTCGTCTACGCGCGCTGGATCGGGCCGAAGCTCGAACCCGTGCTCAACAGCAAGGTCAGGCACGACGTCTATTCCGAGGTCTCGGCCGCCTCGGCGGAGGGCACCGACGAAGGATCATCCAGGGTATCCGCCCTCACGGGCGACCATGAGCACTCCGGCGACGGCTCCACCGACTCCGCGATGTCGCAGGACGCGGCCGGCGCCGACCGGTCCGCGGGCCGTGCCAAGAAGCCCGGCGCCTTCCTCGGCTTCCTGCCGCTCATCGTCCCGCTGCTGCTCATCGTGGCCAACACGGTCGGCACCGCAATCGACAAGAGCGCACAGGGAGAGCTCGCCGGCGACGCGTACGAACCCTCCGCCTGGGTCGCTCCGCTGGCATTCTTCGGCAACCCGGTCGTCGCCCTGATCATCGGCCTCATCCTCGCCGTCTACACGCTGCTGCCCCGTGTGACCCCACGCAATCAGGTGCAGAGCTGGCTTGCCGACGGTGCCGCCTCGGCCGGTCTCATCCTCCTCATCACCGGCGCCGGCGGCAGCTTCGGACTGGTCCTGCGCGAATCTGGTGTCGGTGACGCCCTCGCCGAGGCGATCGCCTCGATCAGCCTGCCCGCGCTTCTCGTCCCGTTCCTCATCGCCTCCTTCGTCCGCCTGGCTCAGGGATCGGGTACGGTCGCGATGATCACCGCCGCCTCGGTGACGGCGCCGCTCATCGCCCCGCTGGGACTCGATCCGCTCGTGGCCGTCATGGCCTGCACCGCCGGTTCGATGGTCTTCTCCTACTTCAACGACTCCTACTTCTGGGTCGTCACCCGATTCGCCGGACTGGACGGCATCAACGCCATCAAGGGCTGGTCGGGAATCACCACTGCCGTGTGGATCTGTTCCCTTCCGCTGCTGTTCGTGCTCGACTTGATCGTATGAGCACCTCCCACATGCCGGACGCCGGCACGACGGCAGCGTCCCCCTCGGCGCAGGCGAGCCCGCGCATCCTCATCGTCGCCGACGACCTCACCGGCGGCAACGCCTGCGGGGCCCTGTTCGCCGAGGCGGGACTGCGAACGATCACCGTCACCGGCACCAGCCCAGCCGGCAGCGTCGACCTCGGAGGTCTGCTCGATGACTTCGATGCGGTCGTCGTCAACACCGACTCCCGCCACCTGCCGCCGCAGCAGGCTGGCATGGTCTACTCAGAACTCATCGAGTCCGCCGGTGCCGTCGACCTCGTGGCCTGCCGCATCGACACCACTCTGCGCGGCAACGTCGGGCCAGCTGCAGCAGCCGCCATCTCGGCGCGCAGGCGTGCGCTGACCGCGTCCGACGGTCCGCAGTGCCGCGTCCTGGGACTGTGCATGCCGGCCTTCCCTGCCGCCGGCAGAACCACCGTGCAGGGGCGGCAGCTGCTGGGCGGTCGTCTGCTCGAACACACCGAGCTCGCCTACGATGTCCGCTCCCCCATGCACACCTCCGTCATCGAGGAGATCCTCGCCGCCGGCACGGATCTCGACTGTCACGTCATCGCTATCGCGACCGTCCTGGCCGGCCGTGAGGCCGTGGCCACCGCCGTGCTCGACGCCATCGGGGAAGGGGCCGACGTGCTCATCGCCGATGCCCTGACCACCGACCATATCGAACTCGTCGGTTCCGTCATCGCTGAGATCAGCCACGACCTCGCCGAGGCGGCCACTCCGGAGATCCGCAACCGCGCAGGTCTGGCCGACGGTGAGCTGTTGGACTGGGTGACCATCGATCCCGGACCCGGCAGCCTCGCCCTGGCCCAGTCACGGCTGCCTGCTCGTGCCGATGGCCTCCTGCTCGGCATCTCGGGCTCGGCCACCGAGGTCACCCGCTCTCAGCTCGCGGCCGTAGCCGAGGACCCCACAGTCACGGTCCTCCGTGCACCCGTGGACGACGCGGGCCTGCCCGATGTCGAGGCCACACTGGGCCTCATCGATCGGGCCGCCTCGGCGCGGGCGATCATCATCGCCACCGTCCTCGAATCCAGCGATCTGCGCGAACTCACCGATGCCGAATCCGAGCAGACGACACGGCGATTGGCATTGATCGCCTCAACAGTCATCTCCACCATCCCGATCTCCGGCCTCTACACGACCGGCGGAGACGTCACCGCTACGGTGATGCGCGAGCTCGGCGCGATGGGGATGGAGATCGACAAGGAGATCGTGCCCCTGGCCGTGGGCGGCCGTCTCGTCGGCGGGCGCGCCGACGGACTGCCGATCGTCACCAAGGGCGGTCTCATCGGCAACGCCGGCACTGCCGTCGAGTGTCTCGAGTTCCTGTCGACCACCGCCCGCGTCAGACGAGACTGAATCGTGCACGACGAACCTTGCACCCCCACCCGCCGACAGAATCCGAACCATCTGAGGAGACAGCAATGACAGCACCAGCACTCGCCGTGACCGTGGGCGACCCCGTCGGAATCGGACCGGAGATCACCGCCACCGTGCTCGCGGAGTTCGCGGGCAGAGACGATCAGCACGGAATCGCCGTCGCGGATCTGGCCGTGATGAGACGTGCAGTCGACGTCCTCGGACTCGATGTCGAGCTGCGCGCCATCTCCGACTGGTCGACCCCGTCGGCCGGCGAAGGCGTCATCGACGTCTTCGACATCGGCGTGCTCGGCGATGACCTTCCCGAGTGGGGCGTCGTCGACGCTCGCGCCGGCAGGGCTTCGGTGGCCGCGATCGAGCTCGCCACCAAGGCGGCCATGGATCAGCAGGTCGCCGGCATCGTCACCGGCCCCATCAACAAGGAAGCCGTATGGAAGTCCGGTTCGCAACACCTCGGGCACACCGAGATGCTCGGTGAGCTGACCGGAGTGACGAAGCAGGACACGATGTTCGTCGTGGAGAACACGAAGGTCCCCGACCACAAACTCCAGATCTTCTTCGCCACCCGCCACATGTCCCTGCGCAAGGCTCTCGACGCCCTGACCGTGGACACTCAGGTCGACTCCATCGAACGCGCCCATCGTGCCCTCCAGCTCTACGGCGTCGCCTCGCCGAGACTGGCCGTCGCCGCTCTCAACCCCCACGGTGGCGAGAACGGCGCCTTCGGCGACGAGGAGATCGAGATCCTCCGCCCGGCCGTTAAGAAGGTCAATGCCGCAGGCGCCTTCGAGGTCGCCGGGCCGATCCCGGCCGACTCCGTCTTCCACCAGGGACTGACCGGCCGCTATGACGGCATCCTCTCGCAGTACCACGATCAGGGGCACATCGCGTCGAAGACCTTCGACTTCGACGGCACCATCTCCGTCACCGTCGGCCTGCCGATCCTGCGCACCTCCGTCGATCACGGCACTGCCTTCGACATCGCCGGACAGGGCATCGCCGACGCGGGCACCATGCGCTCGGCCTACCGCGCTGCTATCGGCTACGCACCGTTCGTCGACGGCATCCGTGCGGAGTACCTGCCGAAGTAGGCTTAAGACGCATGTCCGACCGCGGCGATTCCGCTGCGGTCGGAGGTGCGAACGACGAGAGGGAGACAGATGGCGATCCGATCGGGGACCCAGAAGCGGCGTGACGCCATTCTCGGTCTGCTCAAGACCGGCTCATGGAGCATCCCCCGATTGGCCGGGGAACTCGAGACCTCGGAATCGACTATTCGCCGCGACCTGCGCGAGCTGGCCGCAGACGGAGAGATCATCCGCACCATCGGCGGCGCCGCCGCTGCCGGCTATGTCGAACCGCCGTTGGGCGAGCGGATGGAACAGCAGGCCGAGGCGAAGGACGCCATCGCAGCAGCGGCACTCGAGCGGCTCGACGAGGTCGGAGTGCGCACCGTCTTCCTCGACGCCGGTTCGACGACCGTGCGCCTGGCCGAGCGGATCAGGGACCGCAGCGAGCTCACCGTGTTCACCCGCGGCCTCGAGATCGCGTTGGCCCTGGCCCATCCCGCCGGCCCCAAGGTGGTCATGGTCGGCGGCGAAGTTTCGACCCTGTCCCACGGCACCACCGGTGCGCTGTCCGATCATGCGCTGTCGCGCATCCACGTCGACATCGCCTTCCTCGGCGCCGATGCTGTCGATCCGACGCAGGGACTCGGCGAACCGAGTCTCGACGAGGCCCGCACGAAGGAGCTCATCGCCGAGCGAGCCGGAACAGTCATCGTCCTCGCCGACAGTTCGAAGTCCGGCCGTGAGGTCGCCGCTTGGGCGCCGATGCCAACCGGCTGGACGTGGATCGACGAGCACAGCGAGCACCCACGAAGCTGAGTCGTGGCCGGAGGGGCCAAAGGGGTTCGGCCGCCGAATTGAGAAGTGGTTCGGATAACCCGAACGCGGACCTTACTCCTCAACGAGGTTGAGACAAATTCGGCCATTGTTTCAATTTTCTGTCAACACGCTTCCGATAACGATGACTTCACTGTTCCCTGTGAAGCAGACTTGCCGTTCAAATTCCAAATAGGCAGAGCATTCCTCCTGGTCAGACACGTCGACGACGAATATTTCGCTAATGATACGCCGACGATTTGACACGATTCCTCGATTGAGAAGCTGAACACGTGCTCGTAACGTGGCTTCGGTTCGAAAGATGGATCACTTCGACAGTGGTCCACATGACTGGAGGAATTCATGGGTATCCCCAATACTTCAGGATCCGCATCACCCGCTTCCCCACCCCAGCCCGATCTCAAGACGGTGCGCAAAGCCGTCGCCGCCTCGGCGCTGGGCAATGCGACCGAATGGTTCGACTACGGTCTCTACGCTGTCTCGGTCACCTATCTCGCGCAGCACTTCTTCCCCGGCGAGCATGCGCAGCTGATGGCGCTGCTGACCTTCGCCGTATCCTTCATCTTCCGCCCCCTCGGCGGAATCATCTGGGGACCGATGGGCGATCGCCTCGGCCGCAAACGCGTTCTGCTCCGCGTCATTCAGGGCTTCTCCTCCGGCGGTGAATACGGCGGTGCCGCCACCTTCATGGCCGAATACGCCCCTGACAACCGGCGCGGATTCTTCGGCAGCTTCCTCGAATTCGGCACCCTGGCAGGTATGGCCGCCGGTTCGCTGTTCGTTCTCCTCCTGCAACTCGGACTGGGCGAGCAGACGATGACGGACTGGGCCTGGAGGATTCCGTTCATCTTCGCCGGAGTCCTCGGCGTCGTCGGTCTCTACCTGCGCAATCAGCTCGATGAATCCCCTGTCTACGAAGAGCTCGACAACAGCGATCAAGACAAGTCGGTCAAGGAAGTCTTCGCGACCCTCTTCGCGAACTACAAGAAGCAGCTGCTCGTCCTCGGCGGCATGGTCGTCGCGGTCAACGTCGTCAACTACACGCTGCTGTCCTACATGCCCACGTATCTGCAGGACCCGGTCGGCATGAGCCCGAACGCGTCACTGACCGTGATGTTCCTCGCCCAGGCGTTCATGATGATCCTCATCCCCTTCGGCGGAATGCTCTCGGACAAGGTCGGACGCAAGCCGGTCTGGTACTTCTCCCTCATCAGCCTCTTCGTCGCGGCGATTCCGATGTTCATGCTCATGGCCAACGGTTTCGTGTGGGCGCTCATCGGACTCGCTGTGCTCGGAATTCTCTACATTCCGCAGATCTCCACGATTTCCGCGACGTTCCCGGCGATGTTCCCCGGACCTGTGCGCTTCGCCGGATTCGCCATCGCCTACAACGTCTCGACCGCACTGTTCGGCGGCACTGCCCCGTCGATCAGCGATGGACTCATCGGCGCAACCGGAAACACGATCATTCCCGCCTACCTGGTCATGGCGGCATGTGCGATCGGCTTGATCGCCACGATCTTCATGAAGGAGACCAACGGTGCCTCGCTGCTCGGGCGTGGACTTCCGGAGACGGGCGCGGACGTCGTCCTCGACGAATCGGAGCTCGTCAACGACGCGAAATGATCGTCCCCGCCACCGGCGACCACCGCTGAGAGGCACGGTCACTCCAATGAGTCGGACCGGCGTCACTGCATCGTAACTTCCGATGCAGTGTCGCCGGTCTTCTGCGACTGTGTCTGCGTTAGTCTCAGACCATGGTCACGTTGATTCCCGAACAGCCTGATTTCAACGATTCCACCGCCGAGGAGGTCGTGTGGAATGCGCTGCGCCGGCAGCTTCCCGACGGGGTGACGATCATCCACGGCCAACGGCTGACCGGCGATGACAAGGACGTCGAGATCGATCTCCTCATCCTGTGGCCGGGAGTCGGGATCGCCGTCATCGAGGTCAAGGGCGGACGCGTCGACGTCGTCGACGGCAAATGGTTCACCTCCGGTGCCCAGGGAAAGCGCAGCCATCTGCCCGAACCACCTCTCGAGCAGGCGATGATCGCCAAACATACCCTCGTGGCCTATCTGCGCCCGCGGCTTTCCCGTGTTCCCGGGCCGATCAGCCATCTTGCGGTCCTCCCCTACACGGAGCTGCCGAGAAGCTGGGACCAGCCGGATGCGCCGAGAAGGCAACTCGTCGATGGCACCGAGATCGACTCCCTGGCATCGAAGATCGCTGATCAGCTGCGCTTTGACTTCGACCCCGAACGCCACGACCTCACCGCCGGCCACGAATTCGTCTTGAAGAACCTCCGCAGAACGAACCAAGCGGTCGAGAATTTCGCACTCAAAGCCTCCGAGATCTCCCACCGCGCCGATGCCCTCAGCCGTGAACAGGCGAAGCTCATCCGCATCCTCCGCCACCAGAATCGCGCCGAGATCAGCGGCGGTGCCGGGTCGGGCAAGACCTATCTGGCGCTGCTCAAGGCCAAGGCGCTGACCCAAGAGGGCAAAAAGGTCGCGCTCATGTGCTATTCCCGCGGCCTCGGTCGCTTCCTCCAGCTCCACACGAGTCAATGGCCCGACGAAGACAGACCCGCGTTCGTCGGCCTCTTCCACGACCTGCCCATCAGCTGGGGTGCCCCCACGGGCAGCGACGACGACTCTGACTATTGGGAACGGCGGCTGCCCACGATGCTCAAGGACCTCGCCGATGAGCGTTCGCGCAGAAACCTCTTCGACGCGATCGTCATCGATGAAGGCCAGGACTTCAGCCTGCTGTGGTGGGAGGCGGTGCAGTCGTGTCTGCGCAACCAGTTGGCAGGCACCCTCTACGTCTTCACCGACGAACGCCAGCGGATCTTCGACCGCCAGGGTGAATCACCCATCACGATGAGCCCCATCCAGCTCGACGAGAATCTGCGCAACTCCGCCCAGATCGTCGCCGGCATCGCCGACCTCGCGCTCGAGCCTCCCATCGCCCGCAACGGGCCCGGCGAGGAGATCGAATGGATGGACGTCGACGCCGACTCGGCAGTCGCCGCAGCGGATGGCGTGGTCGAAGCGCTCATGGACGACGGTTGGGTCGCCGGTCAGATCGCACTGCTGACCACCGGTTCGAGGCACCCGGTGCAGAAGGAGATCGTCGAGACCGAGGGAATCGCGGCCTACTGGGACCAATTCTTCGCCGCCGAGGATGTCTTCTACGGCCACGTGCTCGGCTTCAAAGGACTCGAAAGGCCCGCTGTGGTCCTCTGTCTCAACGGATTCAGAGACCGACAGCGGGCCATCGATATGCTCTACGTCGGAATGTCGCGAGCGACGACGAAGCTCATTGTCGTCGGCGATCTGAGCATCTTCGACGAGGTCTACGACAACTGATCGCTCAGCTCGTCACCGACTCCAGCTCCGGATGGAGCAGATGCCATCCGACGCGCAGTACGTCTGGGACTACTCCCCTGCGACCTCGAGGAGGACTTTGCCCATCACTGAGCGGCCGTCGAGTTCATTGATCGCCGAGGATGCCTCGGCCAGGGGGTAGGTCGCGTGGATGCGCGGATTCAGTCTGCCCGCGGAGACGTGATCGAGGACGACCTCCCACTGCTCGTGGATATAGCTCGGGTGACCCCAGGCCGCCCCACCCCAGGCGACGCCGTCGACGGAGATGTTCTTGAGCAGCAGACGGTTGACCTTGATCGAAGGGATCTCACCGGCGGTGAAGCCGAGAACGAGGAGACGCCCGAACGGAGCGAGCACCCGCGTCGAATCGGTGAAGCGGTCGCCTCCGACGGGGTCCAAGACGAAGTCGACGCCCTTGGGATAGAGCTCCTTCGTCGCATCCTTGAACCCGTCGGCGAGGACGACGTGAGTCGCACCGAGTTCCCGCACCGCTTCGGCCTTCGCCTCGGTCGAGACGACGGCGACGACCTCGAGGCCCATGGCCAGGCCCAGCTGCACTGCGGCCGAACCGAGCCCGCCCGCGGCACCGTGGACGAGGAGGCTCTGGCCGGGCTGGGCGTTCGCCCGCACACGCAGTGCGAAGTCAGCGGTGAGCACGTTCATCGGCATACCGGCGGCATCTGCCAGAGAGACCGAATCCGGGACCTTCACGGTAGCCTCGTCACCGGCGATGAGGTATTCGGCAAAGGTTCCCTTTCCGGTGATCGCGGCGACCCGGTCTCCGACGGAGTAGCGGGAGTCCGCACCCACCTCGGCAACCACGCCGGAGGCTTCGGAACCCAGGGTGAAGGGCAGGTCGTGCTTGACCTGATACATCCCACGGGTCTGCAGCACTTCGGGGAACGTCACTCCGGCGTAGGCGACCTTGATGAGCACCTGGCCGGGTCCCGGAACAGGACGCTCCACATCAAGGTGCTCCACATCGTCGGGGCCGGTCAGAGCGGTGACGCGAATGGCTTTCATTGTTTCCTCGCTATCGTTTTGACGCACGCAGAGCCGCGGCTCCGGTGGCGGCGGTCTTCTCACGTCTATCACACCGCGGGGCTATGAGAGTGATCACTCTCACGGCTTGACTCCCCCGTCAGGGATGAATAATGTGAACTCTACTGAACGATTGTTCACTCGGGAAGGTCAAGGATGACACAATCACCGGCAGGGTTCGACGCGGACAGCATCGGCCGATGGATCGAGCAGAGATTCGGAATCAGCGATTTCGACGTCGAAGTGATGTCGGTCGGTCGGTCCAACCTCACGTTCACCATCCTCGTCGACGGCAGCCCCCGCTGGGTTCTGCGCCGTCCGCCGTTGGGTCACGAGGGCGGGAGTGCTCACAACGTCGGCCGCGAAGGGCGGATCATGGCCGCACTCAACGACAGCAGCGTGCCGGTGCCGACGGTCCTCGACATCGTCGATGACCCCGAGGTCCTCGACGTGCCCTTCGTGTTCATGGATCACTGCCCCGGATTCCCGATCAATACCCCTTCTGAGTGGGAGTCGATCCCTGCCGAGAACCGCCGCAATTGCGCCTTCGGCACGGTCGACGCATTGGCTGCCATCCATTCCGTCGATGTCGATGCCGTCGGCTTGTCCGATCTGCGCCGACCGGGCGGACTCATCGACCGCCAGCTGCGACGCTGGATCGGACAGGTCGAGGCGATCGCAATGCGCGAGACCCCGATGATCCACGAGGTCCACGATGCGCTCCGCGAGGCCATGCCCGACCCAGCACGCTCACCCGTGGGAATCGCGCATGGGGACTTCAAACCGAACAATATGATCTTCGCACCCGATGGTTCGGTCAACGCCGTCGTCGACTGGGAGCTGACGGCCATCGGGGAGGTGCTCACCGACCTCGGCTATTTCATCGCCATGCTCACGGTGCCGGACCAGTACACCAGCATCTGGGTGCCTCGACCCGACGACGGCTTCCCCACCACGGACGAACTCATCGACCACTACCAGGACGCCACCGGCCACGAAGTCCACGATGTCGGCTACTACTCGGCTTTCGCGATGTGGAAGCTCGCCTGCATCCGCGAAGGCGTGTACACGCGACTGGCGACGGGAAAGATGGGCGACCTCGATCTCGACCCCGAAGAGGCCGGAGCAGGAGTCGAAGACCTCGCACGTCAGGCACTCGGTCTGTTGGAGAAGTCATGACCTCGGCCTTGGCAGGCAGGCGGGCAGTCGTCACCGGAGCCGCCGGAGGAATCGGCGCGGCACTGGCCGCTGAGCTCATCGACCGCGGGGCCGCCGTCGTCCTCGCCGACCTCTCCCCTGCCGTCAGCGACACTGCCGCCGGTCTCGGCACATCGGCATTCGCGTGGACCGGGGATGTGTCCTCGGTCGAGGGAATCGGTGCGCTCATCGACTTCGCCGACGACTGCCTCGGCGGGATCGATCTGTACTTCGCCAATGCTGGGATCATCGGGCCGGCGATGCTCGGTGAGGACGACGCGGACTGGGACTCGATCATCGACGTCAATATGCGCGCTCATATCCGGGCCGCTCAGGCGCTCGTCCCTCGCTGGCAGGAAGCCGGGTCCGGATATTTCGTCGCCACCGCCTCGGCGGCGGGCCTGCTCACGCAGATCGGTTCGGCCGCCTACTCGGTGACCAAGCACGCTTCGGTCGGATTCGCCGAATGGCTGGCCATGACCTACCGCGACGACGGAATCCGCGCCTCGGTGATCTGTCCGATGGGAGTGAACACGAATCTGCTCGACGATGCCGGATCCGGCGGAGGTCCCGCGCAGAAAGCCGTGACCTCAGCCGGGACCGTCCTGGAACCCGCCGAGGTGGCCACCATCGTTCTCGACGCCGTCGAGGACGAGCAGTTCCTCATCCTGCCGCACCCTGAAGTCCTCGAGATGTATCGGATGAAAGGCAGCGACTACGACCGCTGGCTGCACGGAATGTCCCGTTACCAAGCCCGACTCAACGCAGAGTGACAGCGAGCCTCGCCACCGGGTGAGACCCGCCTGAGACCAGACCTCACAGCAGTGTGAGACCCACCGAGAAGCAAGGAGCCCACGTGTTGGAAATCAGCGAACGTGGACGTGAGTATCAGCAGCGTCTGAACGCGTTCATGGACGAATTCGTCTACCCGGCCGAGCCGGTCTACGCCGAGCAGATGGCCGCGGCGGCCAGCCCCCACACACAGCCGCAGATCCTCGAAGACCTCAAAGCCGAAGCGAAGAGGCAGGGCCTGTGGAACCTCTTCCACCCGCACCCGAAATGGGGGCCCGGGCTGACGAACCTCGAATACGCTCCATTGGCCGAGATCACCGGGCGCAGCCTGGAGATCGCCCCGGAAGCGATCAACTGCAATGCGCCGGACACCGGCAATATGGAGGTCTTCACGGTCTTCGGCACGGAAGAGCACAAGGAGAAGTACCTGCGGCCCCTGCTCGAAGGCGAGATCGCCTCGGCGTTTGCGATGACGGAGCCGGCCGTGGCCAGCTCCGATGCGACGAACGTCGAGATGAGCATGGAACGCACCGACGACGGGTTCGTGCTCAACGGCCGCAAGTGGTTTGCGTCGAACGCGATGCATCCGAACTGCCGAGTGCTCATCGTCATGGGCAAGACCGATCCCACCGCCGAGGTGCACCGTCAGCAGTCGATGCTCGTCGTGCCGATCGATGCCGCCGGAGTCACCGTTGTGCGCAACCTGCCCGTGTACGGCTACGCCGACCGGGAGGGCCATGCCGAGATCATCTTCGAGAACGTGCTCGTGCCGTTCAAGGACATTCTCAAGGGTGAAGGCGAAGGCTTCGCCATCAGTCAGGCGCGCCTGGGTCCGGGACGCATCCACCACTGCATGCGTGCCATCGGAGCCGCCGAGCGGGCGCTCGAACTCATGGTCAAGCGCGCAGAATCTCGCGTGACTTTCGGTGAGAAGCTGTCGAATCGGGCGAACATCCAAGACTGGATCGCCGAGTCCCGGATCGAGATCGATCAGGCTCGGCTGCTGACCCTGCACGCCGCGGACATGATGGACAAGTACGGCAACAAAGTGGCGAAGAACGAGATCGCTGAGATCAAGGTCGTCGCACCGACGATGGCGCTGAAGGTCATCGATCGGGCGGTTCAGGTCCATGGCGGCGGCGGAGTCACCGAGGACTTCCCGCTGGCCCGGATGTGGGCGCATATGCGCACCCTGCGTCTGGCCGATGGGCCGGACGAAGTGCACAAACGCTCCATCGCCCGCAATGAGATCAGGAAATACCGCGGCTGAGGTCGGCTCTTCCGCGATACAGTGATAACCCACCGGGCCCGCACCAGTGTGCACGGGCCCGGTACCGCCTGCGAAAGGATGTTCAATGACGAACAATTGGTTTGAGGATCGCCCATGGATCACCACCTTGGGTGATCTCGCTCAGGAGCCCTATGTGCTGCCGGAATCGACGCCCTTGGCCGACCTGGCCGCCACAGTCGACGCCCGTGGCGACGAGGAGGGCATCACCTACTACGGATTCACCCTGACCTGGGCGGAGTTCGACCGCTGGTCGACGGCTTTCGCTGCCTTCCTCTCGGCCCACGGGATCAAGCCCGGCGACCGTGTCGGCATCTATGACCAGAACACCCCCGCGTTCGTGATCGCCACCTACGGGATCTGGAAGGCCGGAGGCACCGTCGTCCCCCTCAACCCCATGTACCGCGGCGAGCTCGAGCACATCTTCGCCGACTCCGAAGTCACGGGACTCATCGTCTCTCAGGCCGCCTATCTCGATCGGGTCAAGGACTATACGGCAGACGTGCCACTCGTCGTGCTCAGCGACGACCGAAGCTTCCAGACGGCCGGCCCCGAAGCGATCTACGCAATGTTCGACTCGCTTCCGCGGTTCGACGAGCTGCCGCCGGCCGAGGGACGCTTTGCATTCGCAGACGCGGTGCAGAGCAATCTCGATGCCGACTTCACCCCGCACTCCCCCGCACCGTCGGATCTCGGGCTCATCGCCTACACGTCCGGCACCTCGGGGCGGTCGAAGGGAGCGGCAGCCACACATGCGAATATCTCGAGCAATTCGCGCTACTGCCTGCGCAACCCGGTACTGGGCCCCGGCGACGGCTACGTCTCACTGGCGCCGCTGTTCCACATCACCGGATTCATCTGCCAATTCCTTGCCGCTGTCGCCGGCGGCGCCCGTCTCATCCTCAACTACCGTTTCGAGCCCGGTTCGCTCATCGCCCTGTGCGAACGGGAGAAGCCTGCATACATGGCCGGCCCGGCCACGATCTACACAGCGATGATGGCCCACCCGGATTTCAGCGCCGAGAAGTTCGCTTCCTTCAAATCGCTCATGTCCGGCGGTGCACCGCTGCCCGAGGGTCTGGTGAATAAGTTCGAACAACGTGCCGAGATCTATGTCGGTCAGGGCTACGGCCTGTCGGAGACCTGCGCTCAGGTCGCCACCGTGCCGCACGGATTCCAGGCCCCGGTCGACCCGGACAGCGGGAACCTCGCCTGCGGTCTGCCGCAGGCAGACGTGATGATCCGCATCCTCGATGATGACGGTCAGCCGGTGGGGCCCGGGGACGTCGGGGAAGTTGCGATCTCCGGACCTCAGGTGGTCTCCAGCTACCTCAACAACCCGCAGGCAACGGCCGAGCAGATCCCGAACGGCGAGCTGCACACCGGCGATGTGGGGTTCATGAATGAGGACGGGTGGCTGTTCATCGTCGACCGGAAGAAGGACATGATCAATGCGTCCGGCTTCAAGGTCTGGCCGCGAGAGGTCGAAGATGTGCTCTACACTCACCCGGCAGTGCAGGAGGCCGCTGTCGTGGGCATCCCCGATGACTACCGGGGAGAGGACGTGGCAGCATTCGTCACGCTCCAGCCCGGCGGCGAGGCGACTGCAGAGGAGATCATCGCCTTCTGCCGGCAGAAGCTCGCCTCCTATAAGGCACCGCACCGGGTGACGTTCCTCGATCAGCTGCCGAAGACGAGTTCCGGCAAGATCCTGCGGCGGACGATCCGTGCCGATGCGGTCGAAGCCGCCCAGGCAGCCAAGCAGGCTGCTGAGCGGGCGGCCGCTCCCGGCGACTGAAGCCGGGCCCGCGCGGCGTATCACGTTTGGTGCACGAGAACTCCCGCATTCGGCGCGCAGCTCTAGGAGGCGAAGCTTTCCGCTGTGCAGGTGCCAGGTGCGGGTGCCTGGTGCCAGGTGCCAGGTGCCAGGTGCTGGTGCCTGTGCGGTCGAGTTCCGGACGATCTGTGCGGGAATTCGTGGCCGAAACCCGCACAAGACGTCCGGAACTTGCCGTCTCGCGCTTGCCGGCTGGCTCGCTCAGGCGAGGCTGACGGTGTCGGCGCCGCCGATGGAGGCGAAGCGGTCGGGCTGACAGGTGAGCAGGATGACCTGGGACTTGCGCCCGACGTTGCCGAGGATGACGTTGAGCGCAGCCAGACGCTGCTCATCGGAGAATCCGAAGGCGTCGTCGAGGATGACCGGGGCACCGGAGTCACTGTCGACCAGCGTGGCCACGGCGAGGCGACCGATGAGCGCCAACTGTTCCTTCGTCCCGCCCGAGAGCGCCTCGAAGGCGACGGTGCGCCCGTCGAGCGTGCGAGAGACGATTTCGAGATTCTCGGAGATCTCCACCGACAGCCCCTGCCCGAAGATCACTCTCCCCAGCTTCTCGATCGCCTCCTTGAACGGGGCGACGTACCTCCGCTGAGCCTCTTCCTTATGGGTGAGCACGGTCTCGCGCAGCAGTCGGATCGCGTTCGCCTGTCGCTGCAGACGAGAGAACCGCGAACGCAGAGATGCCAAGGACTGCTCTGCGGCTTTGAGCTTGTCATAGATGCCTTCGGCGGCACGATCGTCGATGAGGGCAGAGAGCTGATCGACCTCTTGCCGGTCCTTCTCTTGCTGCTTCTGCTTGCTCTCGACGAGCCGGCGAGCGTTCTGCAGTCGCATCTCCAGGGTCTCGGGGTCGGCGGCCTCGTACTTCGAGCGTGCGGCAGCGGCCTCGTCCTCCAACTGCGTCAGCGTCTTCGCAGCGGCGGTCAGGGCTTCGTCGAGTGACTCATCGGAGTTCGTTTCCCTGTCCGTGCTCAGTCGGGTGCTGAGGTTCTGCAGCGTCGTCGCGGCCTGCTCACGCGTCGACTGCGCACGCACGGCCGCCACACGTGCCTCATCCCGGTCAGCACGGATGCGGTCGAGTGCGGTCCTGGCCGTCTCGACCTGAGCAGTCGCGTCGTCGACGACTGCCGTCGTCGATTCGACCCTGTCCTCGAGATCGTCGATCGACGCGACGGAACCGCTCGGATCAGCCGAGTCCCCCGCCACATGTTCGGCTCGACTCAGTGCGGCATCGAGTCCGTCGCGGTCGTCGTCTCCGATGAGCACGCGAAGAGTCGATGTGGCCTCGGCCAGCACAGCCTCGGCGTCGGTGCGCACTTCGCTGCGTTCGCGTGCTTCGTCGAGGGTGGTCACGCCGAGGCGGCCGAGTTCGGCGTCGAGACGGGACCGTGCGGATTCGAGTGCCCGGTCGAGTTCGGCCGGAGACTGTCCGGGGCGAACGGTGATGTCGACAACGGAGTCGATATGGATCTGCAGGTCCGTGGTGACCGCGAATTCCTCGGCCACGTCCTTCGGCACATCGGTTCCGTCGATGCACACTGTGGTGTCGCCGAGGCGACGGGCGATGATCTGGGCGGCAGCTGAGGTCTTCGCGTTCTGCGCAATGCGCAGCTCGGTGAACAGTCCTGCGAGTTTCTCCACGTCTTTCGCGGTCACAGTGATCGACCCGATCGTCGCTCTCGCTTCGGCGCCTCTGCGCTCCTGCTCGCGGATGTCGGTCAGCCTCTTCCGCAGAGCGTCGACCTGACTGCGAGCGCGAGTCCGAGCGAGATCGGCGGCTGCAGTCTTCGCCTCGTCCTGAGCGGTGGCGAGTTCGGCCTGTCTGGCCCCGAGGCTCTTCTGCGCCTCGGCAAGGGACGAGTCCTCTTCCCGCTGTGCGGTCGT
>OMJG01000325.1_pt1 | contig 36827 bp, 33 predicted proteins | sample 1646431 | NCBI WGS metagenome assembly OMJG01 (sample SAMN03771674, study PRJEB25209) | food metagenome | isolation source: Cotija cheese | place: Mexico:Jalisco,Michoacan | collected 2011-12-12
CCTAACTAAACTTGTCAAGAATTAACTGTGACTTTTATACCTTTTTTTATCTTACGTTCGCTTTTTCCCTCTCCTGTATTCGCTTTATTTCATGCCACCACTAGCTTTGGTAAATTAAAAAAATTAGTCTTTTTTAACTTGCTTTTTTCTTCTCTTATCAAAAAACTCCCTATTTTTATTAAAATAGGGAATTCCTCTTCACTCTTCGTCTTCTGAAAATAAGATGGCCTTTATTTTTTCACGAAGGCGATACCGTTGCATGCGAGTTAGTTCTTCTCCTCGCATTTGTCGAAGTAGTAAGTCTTGATAATGTGCGCTCAAACCTTCATATACTTCTGCCAGCAAATGATTGAAGACCACTTCATTATCTGGACTAGTATCACCTGAATTTATCCAGTCTGAGCATTCATAAACATCTAAACCTATAAAATGGTCATGGCTTCGTTTCTTTGCATAACTTCGTCTTAATTCATCTATTAATCTTTGATGATACTTTACCTTAAATTTTGTATGCAGCTTTTGACCATCGTTCTGCTCTTCTAATAGAAGATGTAAAATAATCATCCCCTCTTGAAGATAATCCTCTATTTTCCATGTTCTAATGCGAATTTGTTTCATTAATTTCATAACTATAGGTTTCATTTCTGAAAAAAGATTTTCAAAATCCTCTTCTTCCAAGTAATATGTCATTGGAAAGTTCTCCTTTTATATTATCTTTATTTGATTAATTAGTAAATTGATAGGAGGTGGCGAGTGTATATCTAATAAACAGTCAGGGAGCATCTTATTATAATGAGCTATTTTCATATCTATCCTTCCAAGACATTTTTATGGCTTTTATTACATTATAATAATTTTTACATGTTTTACCTAACGATATTATGCGAATATTCAGAATTTATAACCCAATAAATAAAAGCAAGGCTATTTACCTTGCTTTTATTTATTTTATAAGTAATCAAGAGTAGGTTTATTTTTAAAATAAACTCCTGAAATTCTAGAAGCTGCACCCGGTTCTACAAGTTCTAGCGTTTTTGAAATTTCATCAAATGAACCATCATAGTCACGGCTGTTTTCAAATAATTGAAGCGCTCTTGAGATCCCTTGTGCTACTTGTTCATTTGCAGCTTTATAACGATTAGCATATTGAATCAATTGTTCAGCTAATACCGCATGGTCAGTCAAATTAGTCGTTGCTTCTTTTAAAACGTGCATATCTTCAGTGCTTACGTCAACAAGATGATTAATTGTATCAATGTTGATTCTAACTCGTCCTAATTCTTTGAACAGATTTTGTACTCGATCTCCTGTTGTGAAGAACAAGTCGAGATAATCTTTAGGAAGTCCAGGGAGATTACATTTTTCAACATAACGTTTTATTGTACGAAGTTCAGAATCAAAGCGTTCTGCAATTTCTTGAGCTGCTCTTTCTTCATCTCTGAGTCCTGTAAGGGTATCACTAATCTTAATTTGGTTCTTCTCAATATCTTCAAGCGCATTGACTACTGAATTTACTCTACGTGAAAGAATTGAGTAAGGCATTGTTTTAGCTTGAATATTTCCTAGAATTTCATCAACATCTGAGTCAAGAGATTCTAAATGTTCTTGATAACCTCTAACATATCCTTTTTCGTTTCCAGAAAGGATATAGGCTTGTGTAACATGGTCAATTTCAAGGAGAAGATTTTTATTATTTGCTCTGATATGTTCAATATATTCTTTGAGAACTGATGAACGTTTTTCAACATTTCGACGTGCGCTATATTCTCTTTCAAAAATAGCATAAAGTTCTTCAACTTTTTCTTGAATTAAACCAAGTTCAGCTTCTACTCGATCTAGTTCAAATTGTTCTAATAATGAACTACTTTCAACGAGATGATCATGTAAATCATCCATTCTTTCTTTAATGTTGACATTATCGGGAAGAATGTATTCTTCTGCAACGAATTTATCACTCGCTTCTTGCAATTCTTCAAGTCGTTTAGGAACATCTTTTTCAATTGTTTTAATAAATGATGGAATTTGCTCTGTAATTGCACGTAAAGCAATCGTATGTTCTTCAGCAGTCTCCAAAACTTCAGCCGCTTCAATCGGATCTCCTGTTGAGTTTAGCGTTACAAACTGAGAAAATTCTGTTTCGATATTGGCTAAATGTTTTTCAAGTTCAGTAATAACTGTTCCATACAAATCTGCATTGTCAGCAATATCGCTACGTAAGTTATCATATAAATCAAGGGACTCTTGAATTTTATTTGAATTACGCTTTTCTTGTTCAACAAGTTGAGCAACACCTTGACGAATTCCTTCGACATCACCTTCCATTAATTCAATTTGTGCCTCACTATCCGCTACAGATTCACGAGCACGGAAAAAATGGAATGAATCGTTTAATTGTTCAGCTTCAAAAATATGTTCTTCCAAATCAGCAAAAGAATTTGATGATAAGTCAAGCCATTTTTGGTTCCATTCACGGAAAATTGTTTGCGATTGTCCGACGAGATGCATTTTTTTAACAGAATCAATTTCTTCTTGAACAGGCAAATCGAAAAGCGATTCCTTTCGCTCTTCTAAGGCTAGTATACGGTCTTCTGTTTTCTTTCGCATTAATATTGCAAAAGCATAAAAGGCTACGAGAATAACTAATAAGACAACAATGAGGATAATGACAGTACTTGACATGCTTTACTCCATAAAATGATTTAATTACTTAAAAATAGTTTAATTACTTAGGTTAGATAGATTTTAAATAGATAGAAAATCTCAAATATAATTATAGCATAATGCGTCAAAGAAATACACTATTTTCTTAGTTTTCTAACCGAAAAGCCCTTTTTTATTTTCAAAATAAAAAAAGCAACCTCTAGAGGCTGCTTTTTAATTAAATTAAAGTCCTGCTTTTGCTGCTTCAACTTCTGCTGCAAAGTCTGTTTCAGCTTTTTCAATTCCTTCACCAACTTCAAAACGTGTGAATGCAATTGCTTTAGCTCCTTTTGATTCAAGGAAAGCTTCGACTGTTTTGCTGTCATCCATGATGTAAAGTTGTGCAAGAAGAGCAAATTGTTGGTCAACTTTTGTATTGTCAACGATGAATTTAGCCATTTTACCTGGAAGAATTTTGTCCCAGATTTTTTCTGGTTTTCCTTCAGCTTTAAGTTCTTCTTCAAATGAAGCTTTCGCTGCTGCAAGAACTTCTTCTGTCAATTGGCTCTTAGAACCAAATTCATGGTGTGGAAGTTCTGGTTTGTTAACAAGTACACGGCTAGCATTGTCTTCATCAATCTTGTGGTTCATTTGTGCTAATTCAGCTTTAACAAATTCTGAATCAAGTTCATCAGCTGAAAGAACAGTAGGGTTCATTGCAGCAATATGCATTGATACTTGTTTAGCAAGTGTTTCATCTGCACCTTCAACGACAGAAACAACCCCAATTTTACCACCGTTATGTTGGTAAGCTCCAAAGTGTTGAGCATCAGTTTTTTCAATTACTGCAAAACGACGGAAAGTAATTTTTTCTCCGATTGTAGCAGTCGCTTGAACAAGTTCTGCTTCAAGAGTAATACCTGAAGCTGTTTCAAGTGCCAACGCTTCTTCGTTAGTTGCTGGTTTTTTAGACGCAATAAGTTCTGCTGTTTCTTTAACCAAGGCAACAAATTGATCATTTTTAGCTACGAAGTCTGTTTCTGAGTTCAATTCAACAATCGCTGCAACATTTCCGTTTACGGCAATTCCTGTAAGTCCTTCAGCGGCTACACGATCAGCTTTTTTAGCTGCTTTCGCAATCCCTTTTTCACGAAGAAGTTCTGCTGCTGCTTCCATATTTCCGTCAGTTTCAACAAGAGCGCGTTTAGCGTCCATGATTCCTGCACCAGTTTTTTCACGTAATTCTTTTACTTGAGCTGCTGTTACTGCCATTTTGTAAATCTCCTATGTGTTTTTTTCTGTCAGTATTGACAGTAGTTTTATTTAAAAAAACAGGCGAGGCGTAAGGCCTCGCCTGTTGTAGTTACTTAATTAGTATAAGTTGAAGTTAAAATTATTTACCTTCAACGATTTCAGCAAGTTCTTCAAGTGATTCTTCTGAAGCTGCTTCTTCTGCTACGAAATCATCCGCTGCATCTTCACCTTGACGTCCTTCAATGATAGCGTCTGCCATTTTAGCTGTAATCAATTTAACAGCACGGATAGCATCATCATTTGCAGGGATAACTACGTCGATTGGTTCTGGATCTGCGTTTGTGTCAACCATTGCTACAACTGGGATTCCCAAAGTTTTAGCTTCTTTAACTGCGATTTGTTCAGCATGTGGGTCAACGATGTACATAACATCTGGAATACGAGGCATATCAGCGATACCACCGATGAATTTTTCAAGGCGTTCGCGTTCTTTGTTAAGAAGAACTACTTCTTTCTTAGGTAAAACTTCGAAAGTTCCTTCTTCTTCCATTTTGTTGATTTCTTTAAGGCGTGTCACACGTGTTTGGATAGTGTTCCAGTTAGTGAGCATACCACCCAACCAACGGTGGTTTACGTAGTATTGACCAGCGCGGAGAGCTTCTTCTTTAACTGCTTCTGCAGCTTGTTTTTTAGTACCAACAAAAAGAACTACTGCACCTTCTTGTGAAGCGTTTTTTACATAGTTGTAAGCATCGTCAACAAGTTTTACAGTTTTTTGAAGGTCGATAACGTGGATACCATTACGTTCTGTGAAGATGTATGGTTTCATTTTTGGGTTCCAACGACGAGTTTGGTGACCGAAGTGAACACCAGCTTCAAGAAGTTGTTTCATTGAAATAACTGACATGTTAATGTCTCCTTTTAAAATAGTTTTTCCTCTTTCATCTGTCATCCGCAGCCGCAATACTTGCGTACACTACGACTTTGTCGAGACGAAATGCGAGATGGTTGCATAGCAACTCTATCATTATACATTGTTTGACCTATTTTTGCAAGTATCTATTCATGCTTCTATTGTTCAGTAAATCTATTTTTCTAACCACTCCTATTATCTGACAAATTTAATTGTTAATTTAGGCTCTATAATCACTAAAAGAGTAAGTTTTTAAATTTTTTTCTAAGAAAAAAATTAATATTTTTGCTGAAACCGCTTTTTTTGTGATAAAATAATTATAGTAAATAAATTAGTTTGTGAGGAGAGAAATATGAAAGAAAAAATCCTTTTAGGCGGCTATACAAAACGTGTATCTAAAGGCGTATATAGTGTTCTTTTGGACACTAAAGCTGCTGAATTATCATCATTAAATGAAGTCGCTGCGGTTCAAAACCCTACTTATATCACTCTCGATGAAAAGGGACACCTCTATACTTGTGCAGCAGATAGTAATGGTGGAGGAATCGCCGCCTTTGATTTTGATGGCGAAACTGCTACTCATCTCGGAAATGTCACAACCACGGGAGCTCCACTCTGCTATGTTGCCGTGGACGAAGCGCGACAATTAGTTTACGGAGCGAACTATCATCTTGGAGAAGTTCGTGTTTATAAGATTCAAGCTAATGGCTCACTCCGATTAACGGATACAGTAAAACATACCGGTTCTGGACCACGTCCTGAACAAGCTAGCTCACACGTTCATTATTCTGATTTGACTCCTGACGGACGACTTGTCACCTGTGATTTGGGAACAGATGAAGTCACTGTTTATGATGTCATTGGTGAAGGTAAACTCAATATTGCTACAATTTATCGGGCAGAAAAAGGAATGGGTGCTCGTCATATTACTTTCCATCCAAATGGTAAAATCGCTTATTTGGTTGGAGAGTTAAATTCAACAATTGAAGTTTTAAGTTACAATGAAGAAAAAGGACGCTTTGCTCGTCTTCAAACAATTAGCACCCTACCTGAAGATTATCATGGAGCAAATGGTGTTGCTGCCATCCGTATTTCATCTGACGGTAAATTCCTCTATACTTCTAATCGTGGACATGATTCTTTGACAACTTACAAAGTAAGTCCTCTTGGTACAAAACTTGAAACTATTGGCTGGACAAATACTGAAGGTCATATCCCTCGCGATTTTAATTTCAACAAAACTGAAGATTATATCATTGTCGCTCATCAAGAATCTGATAATTTATCTCTTTTCTTGCGAGATAAAAAAACCGGTACTTTAACTTTGGAACAAAAAGATTTTTACGCTCCTGAAATCACTTGTGTTTTACCACTATAAAAATTTATTTTTTCACAAAGTTTGACTGATAAACTAAAAAAGATTGCTAATTTCTCTCAAAGAATTAGCAATCTTTTTTTCTTCAGTAAAGCTTGTTATAAACCGTTTTCTAAACTTTTGATGAGTGTTTTTGTAAAAACTATCACAATATTGCTTGACATCTATAAAAAACTTTGTTAAACTATTCACGTAAAAGAAAGTGAATGAAATCACAAAGGAGAACCTACAAATATGGCAACTAAAAAAGCCGCTCCAGCTGCAAAGAAAGTTTTAAGCGCTGAAGAAAAAGCCGCAAAATTCCAAGAAGCTGTTGCTTATACTGACAAATTAGTCAAAAAAGCACAAGCTGCTGTTCTTAAATTTGAAGGATATACACAAACTCAAGTCGATACTATTGTCGCTGCAATGGCTCTTGCAGCAAGCAAACATTCTCTAGAACTCGCTCATGAAGCCGTTAACGAAACTGGTCGTGGTGTTGTCGAAGACAAAGATACCAAAAACCACTTTGCTTCTGAATCTGTTTATAACGCAATTAAAAATGACAAAACTGTTGGTGTCATTTCTGAAAACAAGGTTGCTGGATCTGTTGAAATCGCAAGCCCTCTCGGTGTACTTGCTGGTATCGTTCCAACGACTAATCCAACATCAACAGCAATCTTTAAATCTTTATTGACTGCAAAAACACGTAATGCTATTGTTTTCGCTTTCCACCCTCAAGCTCAAAAATGTTCAAGCCATGCAGCAAAAATTGTTTACGATGCTGCAATTGAAGCTGGTGCACCGGAAGACTTTATTCAATGGATTGAAGTACCAAGCCTTGACATGACTACCGCCTTGATTCAAAACCGTGGACTTGCAACAATCCTTGCAACTGGTGGCCCAGGAATGGTAAACGCCGCACTCAAATCTGGTAACCCTTCACTCGGTGTTGGAGCTGGTAATGGTGCTGTTTATGTTGATGCAACTGCAAATATTGAACGTGCCGTTGAAGACCTTTTGCTTTCAAAACGTTTTGATAATGGGATGATTTGTGCCACTGAAAATTCAGCTGTTATTGATGCTTCAGTTTATGATGAATTTATTGCTAAAATGCAAGAACAAGGCGCTTATATGGTTCCTAAAAAAGACTACAAAGCTATTGAAAGTTTCGTTTTTGTTGAACGTGCTGGTGAAGGTTTTGGAGTAACTGGTCCTGTTGCCGGTCGTTCTGGTCAATGGATTGCTGAACAAGCTGGTGTCAAAGTTCCTAAAGATAAAGATGTCCTTCTTTTTGAACTTGATAAGAAAAATATTGGTGAAGCACTTTCTTCTGAAAAACTTTCTCCTTTGCTTTCAATCTACAAAGCTGAAACACGTGAAGAAGGAATTGAGATTGTACGTAGCTTACTTGCTTATCAAGGTGCTGGACATAATGCTGCAATTCAAATCGGTGCAATGGATGATCCATTCGTTAAAGAATATGGCGAAAAAGTTGAAGCTTCTCGTATCCTCGTTAACCAACCAGATTCTATTGGTGGGGTCGGAGATATCTATACTGATGCAATGCGTCCATCACTTACACTTGGAACTGGTTCATGGGGGAAAAATTCACTTTCACACAATTTGAGTACATACGATCTATTGAATGTTAAAACAGTGGCTAAACGTCGTAATCGCCCACAATGGGTTCGTTTGCCAAAAGAAATTTACTACGAAAAAAATGCAATTTCTTACTTACAAGAATTGCCACACGTCCACAAAGCTTTCATCGTTGCTGACCCTGGTATGGTTAAATTTGGTTTCGTTGATAAAGTTTTGGAACAACTTGCTATCCGCCCAACTCAAGTTGAAACAAGCATTTATGGCTCTGTTCAACCTGACCCAACTTTGAGCGAAGCAATTGCAATCGCTCGTCAAATGAAACAATTTGAACCTGACACTGTCATCTGTCTTGGTGGTGGTTCTGCTCTCGATGCTGGTAAGATTGGTCGTTTGATTTATGAATATGATGCTCGTGGTGAAGCTGACCTTTCTGATGATGCAAGTTTGAAAGAACTTTTCCAAGAATTAGCTCAAAAATTTGTCGATATTCGTAAACGTATTATTAAATTCTACCATCCACATAAAGCACAAATGGTTGCAATTCCTACTACTTCTGGTACTGGTTCTGAAGTGACTCCATTTGCAGTTATCACTGATGATGAAACTCATGTTAAGTACCCACTTGCTGACTACCAATTAACACCACAAGTTGCCATTGTTGACCCTGAGTTTGTTATGACTGTACCAAAACGTACTGTTTCTTGGTCTGGTATTGATGCGATGTCACACGCGCTTGAATCTTACGTTTCTGTTATGTCTTCTGACTATACAAAACCAATTTCACTTCAAGCGATCAAACTTATCTTTGAAAACTTGACTGAGTCTTATCATTATGACCCAGCGCATCCAACTAAAGAAGGACAAAAAGCCCGCGAAAACATGCACAATGCTGCAACACTCGCTGGTATGGCCTTCGCTAATGCTTTCCTTGGAATTAACCACTCACTTGCTCATAAAATTGGTGGTGAATTTGGACTTCCTCATGGTCTTGCCATTGCCATCGCTATGCCACATGTCATTAAATTTAACGCTGTAACAGGAAACGTTAAACGTACCCCTTACCCACGTTATGAAACATATCGTGCTCAAGAGGACTACGCTGAAATTTCACGCTTCATGGGATTTGCTGGTAAAGATGATTCAGATGAAAAAGCTGTGCAAGCTCTGGTTGCTGAACTTAAGAAACTGACTGATAGCATTGATATTAATATCACCCTTTCAGGAAATGGTGTCGATAAAGCTCACCTTGAACGTGAACTTGATAAATTGGCTGACCTTGTTTATGATGATCAATGTACTCCTGCTAATCCTCGTCAACCAAGAATTGATGAGATTAAACAGTTGTTGTTAGATCAATACTAATAATCTGTTGATAAAAATAATAAAAACGCTCTGATGAATTCGTCAGAGCATTTTTTATTATAGCTTATACAACTATCAAAAGGTATAAATCAATTTCGATATAGGCTCTTTTCACTCCATTGATTTATATTTCTATAAAAATCAATAATTAATTAGCGATAGAAGTCGAGTTCATGCATGCTAATAATGAAATTGTTTTAAATTCTGGTTTTTCTTTATGTTCTTTGCGAACATCTTTCACAGTTTCTTTGTTCATGAAAATTCCTCCTTATTATGGTACTATTTTGAGCCCAAATAGTTATATAAGAATCCTAAACTTCGGATATCTTATCAAAGATTAATTAATAATAAAATAAATTAGGGGTTCTTCTATTCCCAACAGAGCATCATTATCTACGAAGCCTAATGGACAACCGTATATCTCTTTTTCTGAAAGTAGTAGTTGAAAATTTTGCAGAAAAGCACCACATTCGATTGAAGCATACCTTATCCCACAATTACCATATTTACCAAAATATTTATCGTAATCATATGTCACAGCAATAAGAATTGAACTTGAAGAAAAATATTTATCATCATAAAAACAAGTTTTTTTAATTTGATTTATCTCGAATTTCTCTGTACTTATCTCCCCTTTAGAGTTAAATATTTTTTTATTGTTCTTATAAAAAAGTAAAACTTTCAAACCATATATAGCTCCGGCAGAAGGAACGCTATGTTTCTCAAAATTATAGTAGGATTTTTTTACTACTTCTATTACACTTTCAACATTTACACCAATATTATGAAATTTATTTGATTTTCTTAGTTGAAGAAGCTCTTCAAGATTCTTCAACGATTTTCTCCTTGATTAACTCTTTCAGAAATTCATCTTCATCATCTGTCCACTCTCTATCACTTTCTTGTTCAAGAACTGCCAATAAAATATCAAAACCTGTATCGTTGAATTGTGTTAATTCCGCCCTTGAGAAATTGAAGACTGCTTTATCTGTTTTTCTGAGCGTAAATAATGGGTTTAATTTATACTTCATTTATTTGTTCTCCATTTTTCTAATATATATTTTTTATATTCTACAGCTGGTTCAGAAGTGGAAATATTTCCAATAACATCTCCTGTTTCTTCAATTGCTAAATCCCCGTTTGCATATATTGTCAGGGAGGGATATTCCGATACATAATTTAATGTTTCTTGAACAGGCGAGTAGCGTACATAAATCCCATCAGTATTATATTGTCTTGCAAAGATTTTTAACTCTTCTTTTTGAATTTCTGTTAATTTATATACTTGATTTTCTCCATCATAAGTTGAAAGTTTCAACAGTTCGGCTCCTGTTTCTTTAGCATAACTCGCAATTTTACTAAGCTCTCCAATATTTTTTCGAGTGACACAAGTTGCAAAACCATATAATATCCCCAATTCTTTTAAATATTTCACAGTTTTTTCAACTTTTCTAAGATGCCCGTTTTCTTTGTAATTATCCAATTTTGAATATTGCAAACTATCAATGCCTATCTGTAAATATCGAATTCCTGCTGATTTTAACTGATATAAATACTCATAGGATACGTCAACTGCATTAGTCGCTATAGTTGGATAATTCTTATGTTCTGATAGTAATTGGACAAAATCAATAAGTTTTGGGTGGAGAATTGGATCTCCCCCACAAATAGCAACTAATGGTACTTTATATTTTTCTAAATAATAAGCTATTTTTTCTAAATCTTCTTTTGAGATCTCTTTTGTATTTAACATCTTCATTTCTTTAAGGAAGCAGTAATCACATTCGTAATGACAATGATTAGTTAAATATATATACACCTTAATTGGTAAAAAAAGTTCGTCATCTCTAAACATATTTTTTCCCCTTTCCAAAGATACCTAAAGCCATAATAATTAGGACAAAAATTGCACTAATATATAAATAGGTCATCAAATAGTTATCAACTCCCCCTTGAACAACACCCATCAGGAAGAAAGAAGCAGATAGTAAAAGCTGGGCCATTGTAGAATAAAGAGAAAAAATAGTTGTTTTATCGTCTCTATCCTTAATCGCGGTGTTGATAAAATAAGAGGAGAGTCCTTCTGAAAATAGTCTGATAATCTGCATACTTGAAAATATTATCGCTACAATCAAAAAACGAAAAAGATTTCCTGGTATAAAATGTTCAATTACCAATACTCCTTGAAAAGTAAGAACCGCAAAAGAAACAAGGAGTAATGTTGAAAGTTTGAACAGCGATACTTTCTTTTTCAAAACTCTCAAAAGAACGAATATCGACAGGTTCACTATCATAATAAGTAGGCCATAATAATAAAGAGGAATACCTAATGAAGTCATAACTGGTTGGTATAAAGAAAATGTCCCCCTTGAAATACAAAATAAAAGGGCAAGCGAGAACAAGAGAAATAACAATTTATGATTTAAGGACTTTACTTTCATTTTTATTTTTGTCATTTCTTTATGTATCGCTTCAGAACACATGAAAATAGCAGATAATAATTTGATGATTTTTATCGATAAATCCAATATAAGTGGCAAAATCACTAGATAGGAAAATAGAACCGTGGAAACAAATCCAGAAATTGCTGCTATAATCGCTCCTATGGAAAAATATGAGGCTGATTTCTCCATAAAATCTTTTTCAGTTTTTCCTTCTCTCTTAAACATATTAAATATTAACACTTCAAAATTACCACTCGCTAAAGCCAACATGCCTGTTCTTATAATTTCTATAATTAAAACTGGAATAAATAAAGAGCCTTTTATCAAACTAGGAAGAAAAAGTAAAGTTATAAGACACACAATTTCCGCACCATTTCCTAATACTAACATTAATTTCCTATCGAACTTATCGGATAAGTAACCTGTTGGAATCTGAACTAACAACGAAATTAACAAACATAAGCCCATAATACTTGAAAAATCTGAAAAAGAAAGCTTTAAATACACACTGAAAAATATAACCTCTACAACCGTTATAAATGCATCATCAAAAAGTATTCTATTTATGAATAAAATTTTCTGACCATTGAAAAATTGAGTCATTGGTACCCCCCCACATTCCTCAAATAGCGGACATAAGTTACACGAGGTTGATTTTCGATATTTTCCCGCTCTCCATATATTAAAAATCGAACTTGTTCCCCATATGTAATCAAAACTTGAACCATCGTTACCTAATTTTTCGATAGATTTTTGGGTTTGAGATACTACAGGACAGGCTGAAAGTGTCAAGTCACTATTTATAACGCAGGCAGCTGTTCCAGCACCACAACCTAAAGTTTCAGCGGTATTCTCTTCTTTTAGGTAAGTTGTGACAATTAGATTATCTGGTATTTTTAAATCTGAGCATGCTCGAACTAAACCTTCATAATCCATGAATAGGCGTTCTTTTTCTAATAATCCCGTTCCCATGGGCATAAATGGCATTAATCGCAATTCTCTACACCCTAATGTGGCACACATATCAATCATTTGTTGAATGGTAGAATTATTTTCTTTTGTCACGACCATAGCAAGCCGTGTAGGAACATTCTCTTTTACTAATAGTGCTACACTTTTTATTGCACTTTCAAATGTTCCTTTCCCTCTGACTGCGTCATTGATTAACTTTTGGGGAGACTCTAAAGAAATTTGAACCTCTTTTAAATATTTGGATTTAGAAAGTATTCTAATTAACTCTTCATTTCTAAATAGTTTTTGACCATTAGTTGAAAATGAGTATGAAATTCTCAATTTTTCTAGTTGAATAATAATATATTCAAAGTACTCACATTCTGTCGGTTCACCGCCCAATAGAGAAACTTGGGTAAATTCTTTATCTTGTATAATATCTAGGACCTGATTTATTTCATCAAGCTCCAACTCTTTTCCTTGATAATCTTCCAAATAACAAAATTTACACCTTAAATTACATTTGTTGGTAAGCATCCAAGTCAGGAACAGTGGATTTTTTAGGTAATTAATCATCTTACTTCTCCAATCTATAAAAAAATACAGATAATTTTTATTATCTGTATCTTAACATATAAAATTGGGTGGAAATTTTCTTTTGGAATATATGCCAAAGCCCTATAATTTTTCAATTTCTTCAAAAAGGACCTTTGCTTCTAGTGGGAAACCATAATCTGCAAGAGTTTGCGCGTGTTTTTTCATTTCTTCTATCGCTCCGTTTTGTTTTTGCAATACCTTATAATGAGCTTTGTGATATTCAAAGAGAATTTTTTCATAGAAAAAATTGATACTTATTCCTATTTCTTTTAAATGGTTGATATATTTAAAAGCTTGTATTAAGTTTTCTCGACGTAACCAAGTATCAATAAGATTTAAAAATGTTCTTATTACGATCTGTTGATTGAGATGAATTGAATGATAATAATTTGATTTTCCTAAAATTTGCATTCCGTAATACTTTAGTGCATTATCATCAAAGTGTCGAAGACAATTGCCAAAAACCCACAGTTCATAGCGTCCCCATTCGCTGACAGATTCAAGGTAGTTCATCAAAAGATCAGTATCTTTTTTGATATCCTCTGCATTTTGAACCATTACTAAGTTGGTTTTAACTACTGTTTCATTAATTTTATAGTATTTATTTTCAGGATTTTGTTGAGATTTTTCTTTCCAAAAATTATGAATTTCTATGATTTTCTCGATGTTTTTTTGCGCATAAGCAACCGCCAACTTGTGACGAAAGTTGTATTCATCTGATTGTTCATAGTCGTTATAAAGGTTTTGAAATTCATCTAAATAGACATTTGAGTTTTCTAGGACGGTAAATAGTTTACCCACCGTAATCTCTGTTTCTCCTTTTTCAAATTTTGCGAGCTGAGATTCTGAAAAAGAACCACCAGTCATTTCTTTTAATTTTAGATGCTTCGTTTCTTTGATAAAAGCAATGATTTTTCCGATTTTTAAATTTTTTTCCATTTCATTTTCCCTTTGTCATATATTCCAAATTTATTAAATTATTTGAAATTATTATACAACTTTGCTTTTAGCTTGTAAACTAGATGAAAAAACTACTGACAGAAAAGCTGTCAGTAGTTTTTATTTTTCTAAATAATCTAAAGCGTCCTGAATAGTTTTGACGGGAACGATTTTCATCTTCGTTTTTAGTTTTTTAGCTGCGGTTTTGGCTCCAAGGTAATTGTTGCTGCTTTCCTTTTTGGTGCCTGAGTCAGGCACTAAGAAGACCTTTGCCCCTTCTTTGCTCGCTGTGGCTACTTTTTTATCAACACCGCCGATTTGGCCAATGCTTCCGTCATGTTCAATCGTTCCAGTTCCAGCAATTTCGCGACCGTTTCGCAAATCTTTTCCTGTCAACTGACTGTAAATTTCTAGTGTAAACATCATCCCCGCAGAGGGACCACCGATTGAACCCGCGTTGACAGTAACTTTTGGAGTCGTCACGACTTCAGTATGGTCAACTAGGCTGATCCCAATTCCTGTTTTTCCATTAGCAATTTTGATGTATTTGCCAGTTGACTTGTGCTTTGTGCCGTCAATTCTCGTGTATTCAATCGTTACTGAATCACCGACTTTTTGTTTGGAAACATAAGCAATCATGTCGGCACTTGATGTAAACTGTTGACCATTGACTGCTGTAATCGTATCTGCAAGTTCTAGCTTATTTTTAAAGGTCGAATTTTTGGCAATATCAAGGACATAAACGCCTTCATATTTAAGTTCATAAGGTTTATTAGCTAATTTAAAAGCTTGATAAATCGCTGTATTCTGTGCCGTTTCCATGTAAAACTGGTTGACACGGTTGAACTGTGCGTCGTTAAGTCCACCAGTCATTTCTTGCTCACTGTAAATGCTTGTAAAACTATTAAAATGGCTGTAAATCATTGTAGCAAGATTTGCTCGTGCAATTTGGACAGTCGTCAGGAAAAAATCACCTTTATGTTCATCTTTTTTGCCTTCAACTTTGACCATTTTCCCTAAAGGCTCGGTTGTTCCGGGCATTTCCACATAGTAACTCGTTGGATAAAATAAAGCTAAAAGGGCAACAACAATTAGACCAATCGAGATTCCCCATTTTAATTTGGGATTAATTTTTTTATTTTTTTTCATCTAATTTCCTTAATTCACGACTCACATTTTCTGGAACCCAAGCACTGACATCTTGACCAAAGGCATGTAATTCTCGCATCCGTGTTGAATTTAATGGTTCAAGTTCTGGTTTTGCTAAGAAAAAGATGGTTTCAATGCCTGTCATCTCCATATTAAAATAGAACATATTTTTTTCATATTCTAAATCTTGGCTATTACGCAAAGAACGAACCAGAGCTGTCACGCCAAGTTTTTTAGCAATATTCACTGTCAAATCACGTTCATGTTTGATGACTTTGACTTTATGAGTTACTGACAGACTTGTCAGTGCTTCTTCTAGCATTTCCACTCGTTTATCAGTTGGAAAAAGTGGATTTTTTTGGTCATTTTTAAAAATTCCAACATAAAGTTGATCAAAATGTTGACTGGCACGTTTGATAACGTCTAAATGACCATTTGTCAGTGGGTCAAAAGTTCCTGTAAAGAGTCCAATTTTTTCTGTCATTACTTTTTTCTTTCTTAATTTACTGACAGAATTTCTGTCAGTAAAAGTCAAAATTCATAAATTGAAATTTTAGAAATTCCGTAAGTTTTTTGTCTGGTCAGCTCTAATTTCCCAATTTGGTCAGGGAGTTCAACTTCCTTGTCTGTTTCACAGACGACAATTACATTTTCTGTCAGTCGTTTTTTCTCTTGCAAAAGTTCTAAGTTTTCAACAATTTGTTCTTTAGCATAAGGTGGGTCTAAGAGGACTAAATCAAAAGTCTCTGACAAGTTTGATAAGACTCGTTCTGCTGACATTTTTAATAATTGAAATTTTTCAGGCTCTTTGGTCATCTTGATATTTTCCAAAATGACTTGTTGAGCTGCTCTGTCTTTTTCGACAAGAATGGCGTGATCCATTCCTCTTGAAATGGCTTCAATTGCCAAACTACCTGAGCCTGCAAATAAATCAAGAACACGTCCCCCTTCAAAATAAGGGCCAATCATATTAAAAATGGCTCCTTTAACTTTATCGGTGGTTGGTCTTGTTGTTTTTCCTGCCAATGTTTTCAGCGGTCTTCCGCCATAATTTCCTGAAACTACTCTCATGAAAATAATTATATCACAAAATTTCAAATGGAGAGCCGAATCTCCCTGTAAGCCTTGGTCTAAAGGTTCTGTCAGTAAAAATTTTCTTATTATTTTACTGACAAAAAAATAAGTTTCTCAAATCAGAATTTCATTCTAACTTTTGAAACTTATTTTTACCTATATTTAACTCATGAATGACTTTCATGCATCCGAATTGCTCGTAGTGAGGGCAGCACACCTAATACAATAATGAAAAACATGAAGATGGTCATTCCAATATTTCCATAAAGACTTGAGAGAGACACAAGGATTCCTGACAAGACCGAAGCGATAGGCTGAGTCACTGAAAAAGCTCCTGTATAAGTTCCCACTTGGTCTCCATCCATTAAATCGGCTCGCAGAGCCTGTGAAAATGGAACCAAAATCATTTCACCGATTGTTGCTACCAATGCTGCAATCAGTTCCCAAGTTAAATCACGACCAAGAAATGCAATCATGAAGCCCAAACCTTGCAAAATAATTCCAATGGATATTCCACTACTTCGTGACCAGTTTTTGGTTAGTTTGTTGACTCTCCCCATAAATAATACGATGACTAAGGTATTGACCATTAGGAAAATTGTCAGCATCCGTTGTCCATAAACTTCAATTCCAAAAATCCTTGCTGTTCTAAAACTATCACTCAAATGGACTGGAAGATAATAATCAATTTGATTAAAAATCATCGCAATAAAGACCGAAGCAAATAAATAATACATGAAAATACGGTCTTTAGCAACTGTGAAATAGGCTTTAATAATGTTTGATTCTTGCTTATGCTGCTGAGTATCTGGATTGAAGGATTCATCAATCCAAAAAATTACAACCAAACAACTAACGATTTCTTCAATTGTGATAGCTAAAAGTAACCAAACCAAATAATCTCGGAAAAACCAACCTGAAAGTCCCGAACCAATCATGATTGCAAAGTTGATAATCCAATATTGAATACTATAAACGACTCGCCGATTTTCACTTGTTGTCAAATCTACAATCATCGCTTGACTTGCGGTGTTAAAAAAGCCAAAACCAAAATTAATAATAAGAAATCCTAAAAAAGTAACCCAAGGATTGAAGTAAAAAGATGAGTTTGCAAATGTTGCTAAAGCTCCACCAAAACCAGTAATGGCAGTTGAGAAAATCATCACAGGTCTTCGTCCCTGAACGTCGGACAAATGACCAGCATAAAGCCCAACCAAGAAAACCATGACTGAACTAATGACTAAAAGTAATCCCGTGATTCCCGCTCCCATATATTTATTGTAGTAAATTGTCATTGAGCCACCCACTGTACTAAAGCAAAGCGTCCCAAAAAAATTCATAATTAAACGAATTTTAAGTGTAGGATGTAATCCAAAAAAATCTTTCATTTTATTTCTTTCTGTTTTTTTTCAATAAAAAATCTATCTTGACTCCTTTTCAAGATAAATTCCTGTTTTTAGAAGTCATTTTTTTAATTAATTTTTGTTTTCTGATGTCTATTTACAGCAATAAGCACTAAAATAATCGCTAGAACTTCAGTCAATGCTAAGACTAAAGAAACTCCTGTTGCTTTAATCATTGGTGAAATCGAAACAAGTAAACCGGCAAGAATGGAGGCAATCGGCATCTTAATTGCGGCAACGCCATTGTAAGAACCAATTTTTTCTGGATTCATCAAATCTGCACCTAAAGTTTGAACACTTGGTGTATAAACAATTTCACCTAAAGTATAAACAATTCCGGCAATGAAAATAGGCGTAAACGTCGTTGTCAAAAATGAAAAAATCATCCCAATTGCCATAAATAAACTTCCCCAAATAAATCCTTTTTGGTGTGACCAGTCCTTGGTCAATCGATTTAGGGTGGTCATTAATAGGACCACTAATACACAAGCTAAAATCAAATAAATCGTAAGCATCCGTTGTCCATAGATTTCAAAACCAAAAAAAGTGATTGTTTTAAAACTATTTGATAAATGAACAGGCAAAAAATTATCAAATTGCATGATAATAAAAGTGGTCGCAATATTAGCACCCATAAAAATCATGTAAGTTTTATCTTGTAGCACTGTCTTATAGGCCTGAAAAATATTTTCTGCTTCTTCTTTGGCCTTTACAATCGGTCTAAAAGTCTCAGTCATTACAAAAGTGGTTAAGAAAAATGAGACTAAGACAGTTAAAAGTAATATCACTAAAAGTGCTTCAAATGCTGGTCTAAAAAGCCAAGCACCTAATGCTGCTCCTAAAATAACTGACAAGTTTTGCGCCCAATAATCCAACATAAAAACAACTTTACGATTTTCAGCATTTGATGCATCAATAATCATGGCATTTCCTGCAGTAATCACAAGATTATAACCAAAACTAATCAGCAAAAAAGCAATAAAAGTCGACCAAGGATTCACGTGACCTGGTAAGTTTGAGGCAATGGCTAAAAGAGCTCCCAAAAGTTGAATCACTGTCCCAAAAACCATCACTGGTTTTCGACCATTTCGGTCAGCAAAAAAACCTGCAAGAATTCCTGCGACAAAAGTGGCTACTGCAGATAAGGCAAGCAAAATCCCTGTAATTGCACTTCCCAAATGTTGATTATAATAAATGGTCATTGAAGAAAAAACGGTGCCATATGAAAAGGCACCTAAAAAAACAATTCCTAAACGGAGTTGCAAATTTTTGTCTAAATTCCAAAACTCTTTCATATTATTCCTTAAATTCTTTTAAATTTTCTAAATTTATTAATTTATCTATAATTGTAGCATATTTATACTTCTAAAACTAGATGAATTACAGCTTTATCAAAATAATTCTTCTACTTATATCAATTTTTGTTAAAATAAACTGTAACCAAACTTAATTTGATTTGTTATATATATGAGAGAGGAGGAAATGGTGAATTTAAAAGAATATGAAAATGACGTCAATGATTATGCGATAGAAATCACTAAATACCTTATCTCTCGGGGAAGTCAGTTGGTCGATGCCGAAGATGCCGTACAGGATACTCTGGTTAAAATTTTAAGTCTGGATATTTTCATTGAACCTGACAAATTACGGGCTTTTATGTATCGAACATCTATCCGAACTTATATTAATAGTTATAATCGGAGTAAACATTATCAAAAAATTATTAAAAATTTGGAAAAAGAATTGGAAACAGCAGCTTTTTTAGTTGAGTCTAGCCCACTTCCAAAAATCATTGAACAACTTCCACCTTATTATAAAGAGCTTTTAAATGCATACTATTATGAAAATTGTTCAACTAAACAGCTTGCAGAATATTTTGAATGTAGTTTAAGCAAAATCAAAATCGACCTTTATCGAGCTCGAAAAAAGCTTAAAAAACAACTTGAAAAAGCTGGTTATGACCAGTGGCTCCTCTAATCGTCTCATGAAAGGATTTAAAAATGCATACTCTCTTAATTTTCCCTTACCTTGTTTTAGCTATCACTTTATTTTTCGGACTGATTCGTCTGTTTATTTTTGTAATCAATAAAACACGACATAAACTTCAAAAAACTGAATCTATTTCTAATCTCAACAAAGATTTTCATAATTTTGCCCTAAAAACAAAAATAAAACGTTGGGGGTTAACTACTTGGATTGCTTTGACTGTATTTTCAGCATTTATAGTTGTTGGTTGGCGAGTGAACTCTGCTATCATGGAAAAAAATTTCTTTAAAACTTTTGATTACTCTACCGCTATTTTCACCGCTTCCGCCCCAAATATTGCTTATAATAATCAGATTATCGATGATTATGGCGTGTTTAGTTCTAATCTTCATTCAGATACTTATAAAGATATTGATGGTTATCATGTGCCCTGGGAATCTTATAATTTTTCCTTTAATGTTTCAAATGTTGGGGGCTTAAGTCTTAATACCTTGAGTCCGTCAGTAAATTCAAATGCCTATTTTACCCAAACAACTAATCAAAAAATTGCTAGTTTTTTCTCTACAAATGCCAACTACAAATCTAAAGATTATAATGGAATTCTGCTTACCCATGATGCAGACAAAATTTCACAACTTTCAAACCACGTGGCGGAAGTTGCTGTCACCTTTGATAAAGCTTATAGTTACAACGAAATCCAAAAAATGATTCCCGAAAATCTTTTAATTAATTGGTATTGGATTGGTTACAATGATTCGAAATCTCTTGATGCTGCTGGACAAACAAAATGGTTTGGCTTAATGAGTAATAGCAATTATGCTGAAAATGGTAATAATTCAAAGCTCACTGGAAAATTAGACAATACTACTTATCAAGATTTTAAAAAGTCAGTAGCTGCTATTGCGAAAAAGAACCAAATCACAATTAACGACTTTAGCCCAAGTAAAGACGCACTTAAACAAGTTAAAAAATATCCTACTCTTAAATCAGCTAAATTTTCGGGGGTCATTTTAACAGGACAAACTAAGAATTTTGCGAATTTTGATAAAAATTCTTGGGTTTATGCAAGTAATGTTGGCCTCACAGTAGAACTTCGCCCTGATATTAAGCCACATAAATAATAATTTTACTGACAGGATTTATCAGTAAGAAATGAATACAAAAAATCACTGACAGAAATCTTGTCAGTGATTTTTATGACACTTTTAATCAAAGATTAAAGGCGGTCATTCAATTCTTTGCTGAGTTCTTCAAATCCTGGTTTACCAAGAAGAGCGAACATATTTTTCTTGTAAGCTTCAACACCTGGTTGGTTGAATGGGTTAATTCCGTTCAAGTAACCAGAAACACCGATAGCAAGTTCAAAGAAGTAAATTGCATATCCAAGTGTGAATTCGTCTTGTTCAGGCAATGTCACGATCATGTTTGGAACATTTCCGTCAGTGTGAGCAAGAAGCACGCCGTCAGCTGCTTTTTTGTTAACGAAATCAACATCTTTACCTTGCAAGTATCCAAGTCCATCAAGGTCAGCGTCAAGTTCTGGAATGTTGATGTTTTTACGTGGTTTTTCAATACGGATTGCTGTTTCAAAAACAGTACGTGTTCCTTCTTGAATCCATTGTCCTAATGAGTGAAGGTCTGTTGAGAAGTTAGCTGAAGTTGGGTAAATTCCTTTTTGGTCTTTCCCTTCTGATTCACCAGCCAATTGTTTCCACCATTCTGAGAAATATTGAAGGCTTGGTTCGTAATTGATCAAGATTTCTGAGAATTTACCTTTACGGTAAAGGATATTGCGAAGTGCAGCATAGGCGTAAGCATCATTTTCATGAACATTTGTAGAAGTGTATTCTTTACGCGCAGCGTTAGCACCTTCCATCAAAGCTGTGATATCAGCACCTGAAGCTGCAATTGGCAAAAGTCCAACAGCTGTCAATACTGAGAAGCGTCCACCAACTGAATCTGGAACAACAAAAGTTTCCCAGTTGTTTGCGTCAGCATTAACTTTTACAGCACCTTTTTCTTTATCAGTTGTTGCGTAAATACGTTTGTTTGCTTCTTCACGACCGTATTTTTTAACTAACATTTCTTCGAAGACACGGAAAGCAATCGCTGGTTCTGTTGTTGTACCTGATTTAGAGATTACATTTACAGAGAAATCTTTGTCAGCAACGTAATCTACAAGGTCAGCCAAGTATGATGAAGAAATTGAGTTACCAGCATAAAGAATACGTGGTGCTTTACGTTCTTCGGCAGTTTGCAAGTTAACAAAGCTGTTGCTCAAAAAGTCAATTGCTGCACGTGCACCGAGGTATGAACCACCGATACCGATAACAATAAGAACTTCTGAATCAGATTGAATTTTTTTAGCTGCTTTTTGAATACGAGCAAATTCTTCTTTGTCGTAATCTTCAGGAAGGTCAAGCCATCCGATATAATCGCTCCCAGCACCTTTTCCTTCGTGGAGCAATTTAGCTGCCCCGTCGATTTGCCATTGGATTTCGTCTAATTCATTTTCAGCTACAAATGGAGTGAGTTTTGAATAGTCAAATTTAATATGAGCCATTTTAATTCCTTTCAATTTCTCGCTTTTTACGAGAATTTAGCTATTGAAGAACGACAACTTTTGCATTGTTTTATCTTCGAATTTTCTAGTTCATTTTATCACTTTTTCGGCTTTTTAACAATACTAAAGGTTATGTAAGCGCTTATTTGTTTAGCTTTCTATCTGTGAAACTTTTCCAGCTTTGGGACAGCTTTTTTTATAAAAATTTAGTTTAAGATTTCAATGAATATTTATTGTTATTAAAAGATTTACTGATAAGCTAACTCCTAACACTTTTAAGGGTGTCAAATCTCTTTGACGACTGACAAATCAGTCTTTCATGTAAATTTTTGCTAAAATATTAATGATGAAATATACATTTGAAATTGACCTTGACCGTTATAAAAATCTAGCCCAACAAAAACAAAAGACACATAAGAAATTTTTAGCTGGACTTGCCAAAAAACCACCAAAGCAATTAGATAAAATCGTTAAAGAAGTTCATGAAGAGGTTTTTTTAGAAATTGATTGCACCAAATGTGCTAATTGTTGCAAAACCTTAGGCCCTCTTTGGACAGAGGCCGATATTGAACGCGTCGCCAAACATTTAAAAATGAAAGTGAGTGACTTTGAAGTCGCATATCTCCGAACTGACGAAGATGGTGACAAAGTTTTTCAAACCATGCCTTGTCAGTTTCTTGGTTCTGACAATCTCTGTAGCATTTACGAAGTTCGGCCTAAAGCTTGTCGCGAATTTCCCCATACTGACCGTAAAAAGATTTATCAAATCAATAATTTAACGATAAAAAATACACTTTACTGTCCAGCTGCTTATGAATTTGTTGAGAAATTATCTTATAGACTCAAATAAAAATTACTGACAGGTCTGTCAGTAATTTTTTTATTATGCCAAAAGTTCTTTCAAAGCTTCTTTTGTATCTGTCAGTGAATGTCCCAAGGCTTTTTCAAAATCTTTAGATTCCACATCTAAATCTTTTGCTTCAATATCTTTTTGGAAGCCGAGGAAAAGTTCCGCTACAAAATCTGGAAGTCCAGTTTCAACTAAATGACTGACAAAAGTTTTGTCATCAGCAGCGACTACTTCAAATTCCTTATCAGAAACTGCTTTTAGTGCTTGAGCAAGTTCGGCGTAAGTCAATATTTTTCCTGAAAGCTCCAAAACTTCTGGAAAATCTGCTCCAGCAAGTGCTTTTGCTCCAACTTCTGCATATTCGCGTTTCAAAGCCCAGCCCACTTTACCTGTTGGTGCATTGTAAACAAATTTTCCAGTTGAAAGTGCAGAAGCAATAATTGGCATTTCATTTTCAAAGTACCAATTATTACGTAAAAATGTGTGGGCAATTCCTGATTTTTCAATCGCCTTTTCAGTATAGATGTGGTCAGCAGCTAAATCACTTGTTGCCCTTTCTGCTTGAGGAAAACTTGTATAAGCAATATAAGAAATTCCAGCACTTTTGGCTGCATCAACCACATTTTGATGCTCAGCTTGACGATTTCCCGGCGCTCCTGAAACAAAAAGCAAACGGTCAATTCCTGTAAATGCTTGTTCTAAAGCAGTTAAATCTGAATAATCTGCCAAACGTACATCGAAACCTGCCGCTTTGAGTGGGGCTGCTTTTTCTTCTGTGCGAGCCAAAACCGCAATATCAGAAATTGGAACCAATGCTTTCAAAAATCCGAGTGCATAAGTACCATATCCACCTGTCGCACCTGTTACTAAATATTTCATGTTAAATCCTCCATTTATTTATTATTTTTTATATTTTAAAGTAGCTTGCTTTTTTGACTACCTAAGTGTATAATATCATTGTACTATCACTATGTAAAGTAAGCACTTGAAAGTTAGATACACCCCTTTTAGATACTATTGTATAATATCAACGATTTGAGGTAATAAAAAAATGAAAAAAATTTCTGAACTTCCAGATTGTCCTGTTGAAACAGCACTTGTTTTGATGGGCGACCGTTGGAAAATGCTCATTGTCCGTGATTTATTAGAGCGAACCATGCGCTTTGGCGAACTTCAACGTTCAGTTGGACATATTTCACAAAAAGTTTTGACCCAACATTTACGTGCCCTCGAAGAAAGCGGGCTAGTTCATCGTGAGGTCTATGCAGAAGTACCTCCTCGTGTTGAATATTCACTGACAGAACTTGGAAGAACCCTCAAGCCCATCCATGATACGATGGCAGCTTGGGGAAATCTTTATAAAAAAGAAATCAGCAAAGCTTAAAGATAAAAATTACTGACAGGAAATTCTGTCAGTAATTTTTGTTTAATTATTTATAAATTTCGTCTTATCCTTAGTGTCTTCTTAGTGTTTTTAACTTTTGTCAGTACAATTATTTGCTCAATCTTATCTGTAAATTTCGTCAGAATTTCTGCTGCCTTAGAATGCTTTAGCATTGCATTACTACTCTTCTTTTTTCAAAAATATGGCGAACAAACGGTCAGCAAAGAAACTGATTTCTGGATTCCACGAAAATTTGGTTTAGGTATGAGTATCAATCCTCATACAAAGGCAAGTAAAAGAATGACTACTTTTCTTATTTGCTTTCTTGTCTTCGCTGGATTCTTATTAATATTTTTGTAGAAAAAAACCAGTAGCTTTTGAGCTACTGGTTTTTTATTTATGATTAGTTTTCTTTCAATTCTGCAATACGAGCTTTCACAGTATCGAATTTTTCTTGATAATCGGCTAATTTATCTTTTTCTTTTTGAACAACTTCTGCTTTAGCATTCGCAACAAAACGTTCATTACCCAATTTTTTATTCACTAAATCTAACTCTTTTTGCCATTTGGCAAGTTCTTTTTCAAGTCGAGCAATTTCTTCTTCGATGTTAATCAAACCAGCCAATGGTAAGTATAATTCTGCTCCAGTAATGACCGCTGACATCGCTTGTTCTGGAACCGCCAAGTCTTTAGCAATTGTTAATTCTGAAGGATTAGTGAAACGGCTGATATAAGGAGAAACAGCATTCAAGAAATCTGCATGTTCAGATTTAATCAACATTGGGACAGCTTTAGACAATGGAGTATTAACCTCAGCACGAATATTACGAACGGCTGTAATTAATTCGATTAACATCGCCACACCTTCGCTTGCCTTGTCATCATTAAATTCTGGACGTACTTTTGGATATTCGGCAACAACAATTGAACCAGAAGTATTTGGTAATTTTTCAAAGATTTCTTCAGTGAAGAAAGGCATAATTGGGTGTAATAGACGTAAAACTTGATCTAAAACATGGAGCAATACTGCACGTGTAATGTCTTTTTCAGCTTCATCCTCACCAAACATAACTTCTTTTGTTAATTCCAAATACCAGTTTGCAAACTCATCCCAAATGAAATTGTAAAGAATATGACCAGCAACACCAAATTCAAATTTATCCATTTGTTCAGTCACGCGCTCAACAGTATCATTCAAACGTGTCAAAATCCAACGGTCAGTGACATTACCAGCAGTTTTATTTGCAACTTTTGTCAAAGCCGAAGAAACAGCATCAGCGCTGACATCTTCTGCATTCATCAAAATATAACGTGAAACATTCCAAATTTTATTGATGAAATTCCAAGCGGCATCCATTTTATCATAAGAAAAACGTACATCTTGTCCTGGTGCAGAACCATTTGATAGGAACCAACGGAGTGCATCAGCTCCATACTTTTCAATCACATCCATTGGATCAATTCCGTTACCAAGCGATTTAGACATTTTACGTCCTTCTTCGTCACGAATCAAACCATGAATCAAAACATTGTGAAATGGTGATTTACCAGTGAATTCTAAAGATTGGAAAATCATGCGTGAAACCCAGAAGAAGATAATATCATAACCTGTTACAAGGGTACTTGTTGGGAAATAACGTATGAAGTCTGCTGAGTTTTCGTCTGGCCAACCCATTGTTGAAAACGGCCACAAAGCTGAACTAAACCAAGTATCGAGCACATCTTCATCTTGTGTCCAACCTTCTCCCTCAGGTGCTTCTTCACCAACATACATTTCACCCGCTTCATTATACCAAGCTGGAATTTGATGCCCCCACCAAAGTTGACGTGAAATAACCCAATCATGAACATTTTCCATCCATTGCATGAAAGTATCATTGAAACGTGGCGGATAAAATTCTACTGCATCTTCTGTTGTTTGATTAGCAATTGCATTCTTAGCTAATTCGTCCATTTTGACAAACCATTGTGTTGATAAACGTGGTTCAACAACCACTCCTGTTCGCTCTGAGTGCCCAACTTCATGGCGGACTGGTTTTATATCAACCAACTGCCCCAATTCCTTGAGGTCAGCAACAATTTGTTTGCGGGCTTCAAAACGGTCAAGTCCTTCATATTTTCCACCATTTTCATTGATGGTTCCGTCATTGTTCATCATGTTAATCATTGGCAAATCATGACGCATCGCAACTTCAAAGTCATTAGGATCATGAGCAGGTGTAATTTTTACAACCCCAGTTCCTTTTTCCATATCAGCATGGTCGTCTGTCAAAATCGGAATGACACGATTAATGATTGGGAGGATAACATTTTTGCCCACTAAATGTTTATAGCGTTCATCTTTTTCATTGACGATAACAGCTGTATCACCAAGGAAAGTTTCTGGACGTGTTGTGGCGATTTCAACAAACTCATCACTTCCTTCAATTTGGTAAGTGATGTGGTAAAAAGCCCCATCAATTTCTTTGTGAATGACTTCAATGTCTGACAAAGCAGTCATCGCTTTTGGATCCCAGTTGATGAGTTTTTCACCACGGTAAATCCAACCTTTATTGTAAAGTTGAACAAAAACTTTACGAACCGCTTGTGAAAGGCCTTCATCAAGAGTAAAACGTTCACGAGAATAATCCACTGAAATCCCCATTTTACCCCATTGTTCCTTGATTGTTGTGGCATATTCATCTTTCCACTCCCAAACTTTATCAAGGAATTTTTCACGTCCAAGGTCTTGTGGTAAAATACCATCTTCAGCAAGGCGGGCAGCAACTTTTGCTTGAGTGGCAATCCCCGCATGGTCCATTCCTGGCAACCAAAGCGTATCAAAACCTTGCATCCGTTTTTGACGGATGATGATGTCTTGCAAAGTTGTATCCCAAGCATGACCCAAGTGGAGTTTTCCGGTCACATTTGGTGGTGGAATAACGATGCTATAAGGCTCTGCATCAGGATTTCCAGAAGGTTTGAAAACATCAGCTTCAAGCCATTTTTCGTAGCGTCCTGCTTCAACCTCTGTCGGGTTGAATTTTGGGGTTAGTTCGTTTGTCATGTTTTTCTCCTTTGGGTACAAAAAAAGCACCCTGATTTATTCTCCAGGGTGCTTCCGCACGGTACCACCTGATTTTCGTCAATTGACGACACTCATTTTATGCCATAATTTTCTTGAAATGACGCAACCTTCATAAAGTTTGACTGAACACTTTCACCAACCGTGTTCTCTCTATAAGTCTTGCTTTATTACTCCTCGTCAACTTGTTTTTATTTTAGCAGAATTCTTGTTTTTTTACAAGATACTTCTAAATTTTTATTTTTCTTTAATGATTTCTAAAAAATGCTCCAAGCCTTCTTTGGCTTGAATTTGCTGATTACATTGTTCAGAATCTAAGCAAATATAGGTGCCATTTTTAGTATAGGTCCCGTCAGCGCCTCTTTTTGTTGTCGCTAGAAATTGAGTGACAATACTTGTTTTTTGGCAAATGGCACAGATATTTTTCATACTGCCAGAGATATTGCCATAGAAACCACGCCCGTCAGCGGTCAAAAGATATTTTCGGCCGCTTGAAACTTCATTCCAAGCAAAGTAAGTGACATCACGTAAGTCCCATTGACTTGTCGCTGGAATTTTTAACTTTTTAACTTTTTTGAAAGCTTTTTTCATTTGAGATTCACTCGGTAAATGAAAAGCTTCGACTAAAGTTTTAAGTTCTGTCAGTAATTTTTCAGCTTGTTCTCTTGATAATTTAGGATTATCAATGGCTGATAAATATTCTTGGATAGCAACTTTTACTGACAGATTATTTTCACTGACAAGGCTGTCAGCATTTTCAGCGATTTGCAAAATTTCTGTGGCGACTTGGGCATAAACTGCCTCAACTGTCGATTTATCATTGACAGAGTGATAGACATTGACGAGGTCAAAGGTCAGGTATTTAATTCGATTATATTCATATGGTTTTAACATTTTCTTATTCCTTAAGATGTGAACCCGACTGCTTTGAAGTTATGAAAATTGAGAAAATGTGGTTCTGTGCAAGGCACAAGTTCCTTTTTGTCCATTCTCATCCACTTCAAGGAGGGTGAACTCAATTTGTTCTTATCCGCAAAGAAATAAGACTTTGCGGTAATCTAAGCGAGAGCTCTTACTCGCACTTGATTACCAACCATCTTCTTAAAATTCATTTGAATCTCCTTTTATCTAATGGTTAGAAGTCACTTCTCTAAAAATAGAAGTCACTCATTAAAATGTTTTTGTTCCAAAATCTGGAACGTCATGGAAATCTTTACCATTTTTGTAGTTTTCAAATTTTCCTTGCAAAAATTGGTAAGCGTCTAAACGACTTTCATAGCGAATAGCAGCTTCTTTCGCTTCTTTTTTACCGTCTTCTGTGGCAATTTTTTCAGCTGCTTTCATGGCAAGTTCAGAAATTTGAACTTGTTGGTCCACCCATTCTTGAAAATCTTTTAAAAAATTTTGTTCGTAAGTCATTTTTTCTCCTATTAAAATTCAGAGCATTCGGCTCATCATTATCTTTTGGGTTTGATTAAATCATAGCTTTGCTCAACCATTTTGCAAACTTGCTCATCAGCAACATCTCCACCAAGTAAAACATCGTTCCAATGCGTTTTATTCATGTGAAATGCTGGATTAATATCCGCAAAGAAATCTCGCAATTCGATTGCGATTTCTGGCTTCTGCTTGATTGCGATATTGACTCGGCCTTCTCGCTCAGAAATATAAGCAAATGATTTTTTATTCTTTAAATGTCGCATCACTACCGTTGGCTGACCCTTCTCCATTTTGGCAAAGGGAGTATCTGCAAAAGTCGGCCCAAGAGACAAGCAAAAATCAATAAGTTCTTTTTTATTCATCTATTTATTAAGCTCCAATTGATAAGCAAAACGGTCACCTTCAAATTGAACAAGTCCTCGTTTTACAAAGCCTTCACGTTCAAAGACATGTTGCATCAATTTATTGACCGGGTGGGTATCTAGGCGAAAATCAGAGTATCCTTTAGATAACATCAAGGTAAAAATATTTGAAAATAGATATCTTGTCAAAGATTGTCCACGAAATTCGTTAGACAAAGCAATTCGATGAATGGTCACATAATCAAAATTTTGATTTGACCAAGCGCCGTCAGTAATTTGAGTATAAGCTGGTTCTTCACCTGTAATAATTGCACAATAACCGGCTATTTTATCATCAACTAACAAGACATAGGCCTGTTCTTTCGCAAAATCCTCTTCAATATCAAAAACTGCTGGATAAGCATTTTGCCATTGGTCACTCCCGGAATCAGCCAAAAAAGTTCTTGCTTCTTCAATAATTTTCATAATTGACAGCAAATCTTTCGGGCCTGCTTTTCTCATATAAATCATATAAAACCTCGGATTTTTTCCATTTTATCATAAAAATAATTAATGACAGAACCGTCAGATTTACTGACGGCTCTTTTTATTGACAGTATCATCAACTTTCCTATCAAATCTCTTATCTGTCAGTAAATCTAATTTTTTTAGATGTCACAAAACGCTAGTCTAAAGAAATTTCTGGATTTTCTTTAGTGACTAGGAGTACCTGTGCCGTTCCCCCTAAATATTTTTCACTCAATTCAGCTAATTTTTGAGTTGCAGCATCTAGAACTTCACCGCGTTCAGGGTCAACAGATTCAATAATCAAAAAAGCATTTTTGGTTTGTTCTGTCAGCATCGTTCTTTGACCATCACGCCAATTCCATGAGCGACAAACTGCCCCTTCATCATCAAGATAGCAGATTTCACCAGGCAAAGCATTATCAGCTTCATCATCACCCAAAGCCAAGAAATGTTCGCCACCAACAGCTTTTGTCAAACGTAGATTTCCTGCAAAAGTATCAATATCCTCACCACCAGCAGGTAGCCCATAGTTCAAGCTAATACTATTGTAAATATCAACCAAAGGATTAATCGAACCCACAGCTTTACCTTTATCTACTCGTTTAAGCAGATTTTCAATCGAACTTCTAGCCCCTTTTTTTGTTTTAAATTTTTGATAAGCCTTGCGCCAAACAGAGACTACAGGATTTTCACTAAAAACAGCCGCTTCTAAAAATTGCTCTGCATTTTCATTCGCCTCATCAAGATTTTTTTTGATTTCAGCACTTGATTCCATACTATTATCAATATTTTTAGCTAAAACAATTCCGATTTTTGTCTCAGGAAAAAGTTCCCAAAATTCAGGTTCAACAATAAATTTTTTCATAATTTTTTCTTACTTTTCTAATTTTAACTATAAAATTTACTGACGAAAATCTTGTCAGTAAAATACGACTGAATAAGGAGTATTTTATCTGTGGATAAAGAATGAACAGCGGAGCTGGTCATTCTATCATTCGTCAGCGAGTGAATTGAGCATTTTAGTTGTGGATAAAAGAATGAACAGCAAAGCTGAGCGTTCTATCCATCGTCAGCGATTGAACAACGGGCAGGTAAATCGTAATTAAAAGAATGAACAACTAAAATATCCATTCTGTCAGTAAATTTTCACTTAAACTTTAGCTGCTAGCAACTAATAATTCTGTCAGCAAAATTTCTCAATATTTACCATATTTTTGCGGACGGCGTCCACGTTTTTTACCTTTAGCAAAAGCTTCAGCTTTACGTTCTTCTTCCAAATGTTCAAATTTAACAATTTTCAAAGGTTCATCACGTTTTGTCAATTTAACAACTGCTTCAGTTCTTGCTGTATGTGGGAACATGTCCACTGATTGGATGTATTCTACTTTGTAATAATTGGCCAAAACGACTAAATCTTTTGCCAAAGTTGAAACGTTACAGCTGACATAAACCATTTTTTCCGGTGGGAATTTAGTAATTGTTTCAAGCAATGCATCATCAAGCCCCGTACGTGGTGGGTCAACAATCATTGCAGTTGCTCTATGACCAGATTTGTTCCAATTTGGAATAATTCGCTCAGCTTTACCAATTTCATAGTGGCAATTTTTAAGCCCCAAACGTTTGGCATTTTCACGCGCATCAAAAATTGATTCTGGTGTAATATCCATTCCATGAACCGATTTTACTTTTTTAGCCACCGCAAAACCAATCGTACCTACACCACAATATGCATCAATGACACGGTCATCTTTTTTAGGATTCAAAGCCTTAACTGCTTCACCATAAAGTACATTGGCTTGCTCAGAGTTCAATTGGTAGAAAGCACGAGGACTTAATTCAAATTCATAATCCAAAACGCCTTCGGTAATTGTTTCTTTTTCATTGAACAAAATTTGTGTGCGTTCGCCATAGATTTCACTGGTTTTTCTTGGGTGGAAATTGACCGCAACCGTCACAATTTCTTCAAATTCTTCTGTCAGTGCTGACAACATTTTATCAAATTTAACAAAAGAATTTTTTTGACGTTTTGAAGGTTCTTCACGTAATTCAGGCCAAACTTGTCCGTCCAAAATAATTGGTGTTGAAGTCACAAAAATAATTTGTACTTCACCTGTTTTTTGTGAACGACGAACCATGACCGTACGAATTCCGCCGATTTTACGTTCATCATATACAGGTAAATCAAATTTTTCAATCAAACGGCAAATGTGATTGATAATTTCTTGGGTTTTGGGATCTTGAACCAAACAGTTATCTAGGTTAACCAAATGATGTGTTCCTTCTTGATAAAGTCCCGCAATCACTGTTCCGTCATTCAAACGACGCACTTGGAACTGCAATTTGTTACGATAACCAAGTGTATTTTCCATTCCCAAAGTTGCACGCAATTCATAATTACGCCAACCTGCTGGTTTATGTTTTTCTAAGGCCTGACGCATAACATCACGCTTAAATTCCAATTGCATTGGATAAGAAAGATGCATGATGTGAGATTGACTCATTTCATGATAAGCTCTATCCTGTGGTTTCACACGGTTTGGTGATTTTTCAATAATCTTAACCAATTTTGCACGACTAAAATTTCTAGCATTTTCAGTAATTTCAACTAAAACTTCTTCACCTGGAAGTGCATAAGGAATAAAAACAAGTCGTCCTGAAATGACGCCAATTCCTTCCCCATTTATTCCCATTCGCTCGATTTCGAGTTGAAGTTTCTGTCCTATTTTTAAATTTATCATTTGTTAATTATTTTCCCTCTAGTTCGTCAATTAAATGACCATTTTCAATCCATTATAAAAAAATCACTAATAAAGGATTGTGTGATACACTATTATAACATTTCACAATTTCTTTTTGTAGTCTTTTTCTACTTGAATCCTAAAAGATTTGAACTTATTTTTTCATCTATGAATATTACTCTCCAAATAAAAAGCCTGACACTGTCAGACCTTTTATTTTTTCTTTAATTATTGTTTTCTACGTCTAAGTAAAAGAGCAAGTGGCGAAATAATCACTGCCATAATTCCCAGCAGAGTCAAAACAATTTGTGATTTTTGACTATCACCAGTACTTGGAAGAACATCTGTTGGCTTACTATCTTTTACAGCCTTAGCCGTAGGTGTTTTTGATTGATTATTAGATGGTTGACTTGGTTTATCTGGGTGAACTGGAGGAACGATAATTCCTGCAGGCACCTTATGATAAACGACAATTCTTTCAATGTCCGCTGTATCTACCGTAATTCCTGTCATTTCATCAACCTTAAGTTGACTTGCGATATAATCTTTAATGATTGGCGAAAGAACTGCTGCAAATCTTCCACCGTTATCAGCTGTCCAGTCACTATAAGTTTTCTCACCCGTCACTTTGTCAGTAGTGATTGTCCGACTAAAGACAATTGTTGCCTTATAGTTGTCAGCAGCCTTATCCCCATTATCATAAACATAATGAATGACTTCATTAACTGATTTATTTTCCGTCTCAACTACTGTGCCATGTTTTAGTCTCACAATATAATGTTGAGGGTCATCAGCAAATTTAGTTCCATCTTCTGGATAATCATCAGAAATTAATTCGTAGCCTTTATCTGTATAAGATTTAATCGTGTCAGCCGTTGTATAACCTGAATCATCTCCAGTTCCACCAGACAAATCTTTTTTACTTAAAGTCTGTCCCGTTGTTTGGTCAATATAAGTAATATCAATAGTTCCTTGATTTCGAGTATAAGTTACTGTCACAGAAATATCTTCTGTATCAGCAGTAATTCCTGTCATTTCAGAAACTTTAAGTTGATCAGCTGTATAACCGTCAATTACTGGAGAAGTTACTGACGCAAAACTATCACCGTTATCAGCAGTCCAATCACCGTATGTCTTATCATTCGTTACTCTGTCAGTAGTAATAGTACGACTAAAGTCAACCGTAGCATTGTGGTCAGTAGCTGCTTCACCTCCACCTTCATAAACATAATGAATCACTTGATTGACAGCTTTTTTATCAGTTGATTCTGTTAAGCCATGTTTTAATTTTACTACATAGTGTTGTGGCTCATCCGTAAAGACTGTCCCCCCACTTGGGTAATCATCAGAAACTAATTCATAGCCTTTATCTGTATATGACTTGATATCATCAGCAGTTGTATAATTTGACGGATCATCCGTTCCACCAGATAAATCTTTTTTAGTCAAAACTTGACCAGTTGTTTCATCAATGTAAGTAACATCAATGGTTCCTTGGTTACGTTTATAAACGACCTTTTTCTGAATATCTGCTGAATTGGCTGTGATTCCGCTTATTGCATCAATTTTTAATTGGTCAGCTGTTTCTCCTTTAATTGTTGGCGAAACTACTTCTCCGAAACTATCCCCATTTTGTGCTTGCCAATCCCCATAAGTCTTTTCACCAGTTACTTGATTGGTTGTCACACTTCTTGTAAAATTCAATGGAGGAGCATTATAATCATCTGCTGCCTTGCTTCCATCTTCATAAACATATTGAATTGTTTCATTGACTTGTTTTTGCTCAGAACTTACAACTAATTTTTGCTTCAAATTAACAACATAGTGTTGAGCTGTATCCGTAAAGACTGTCCCACCACTTGGATAATTATCCGAAACCAATTCATAACCTGCATCGGTATAAGATTTAATGGTGTCAGTTGTGGTGTAATTAGAAGAATCACCTGTTCCACCAGATAAATCTTTTTTACTTAAAGTCTGTCCCGTTGTTTGGTCAATATAAGTAACATCGATGCTTCCTTGATTTCGAGTATAAACATAGTTTACAGTTTGGTCATTGGCAGCATAATTCCCCGAAGTCGCTGCCCCATTTGAAGCCTTAAAGGTATAACCTGGAATAGTCTTTTGACTTGTCACATATGGAGTATCAATATCTCCACTTGTTGTTTCTTGCTGAGCAATCGTATTTCCTTGTTCATCCACATAATTAGCAATAACAGTACCTTGAGCTACCGTATAAGTAAAATTAACATTGCGCAATTGTTGCAAATTCATTTGGGCACCAGTTGAGGCCGCAATTGAGAAAGACATTGCCTGATTTGTTCCAATAAAAGAAGAGACATTCTGCGTCCATGTTTGCCCTCCATAGGTAATTGACATTACTTTCGTCGTACCATTATAGCTCATTGTAAAGTCCACAAAATTATTATTTGATGGTTGAGGAATATCTTTAGCACTAGCACTTATTGTTTTAGCCTGTCCATTCAAACCATCAACAAAGGCTCCAAAAGGCTTACCAGAGAAAGCAGATGGGTCGGGTGTAAAGCTTGTTTCTCCTACTCCATTATAGTAAGTATCCAGCTTAAAACCAAATGCTCCATTAACACCACCAATACCAGCAGCTCCACCCGGTGTCCCTACTACACTTGTATCACCAGGATGAAAAAGGAAACCAACACCATCAGCTCCACCATTTTGCTGTGATTTATTCCCTAAGTTGATTTGTCCAGTAAAAGTAAAGTTTTGCGACATATCAACTTTTGTTTTCAGAGTTACATTTCCCGCTTGATTTCCAAGGTCAGGTGTTAGAGTTTGAGTATAGGTAGCTAAATCATAATCAAACCCAGCAGCTGAACCATTTCTCTGGAAATAAGTTAGAAAATCTTTTGGATAGACTGTTATATCTCTGGAAGTAGCGGCATAAACCCGTTGTATTTTAAAAGAGTCGGGGAGGTTTGTTAAAACAACCCCGCCACCTGCCAGAAGCGTTAAAGTTCCCATAGTTAAAAGAGCACTCGATTTTTTATTCATTTCTTCATCTCCGTCATATTTGTAGATTGTTTGTTATAATTTTACTACAAAAAGAGAGAAAAAGGGGATATTTTGTACTTTTTTTATTACACTTTTTTGAAGTTACACATTCCAAATTGAAAATAAGTAGATGAAACCGCTCTATAAACGGATGATGTTTGTAACTTTAAAGAAATAAGCATCTTTTACAAACATGTAAATAAGCTACATTTCCGTTTCGTGTAGTAATTTTATTACGCGATTTATCCGTAACAATTTTTAATTGTTTTCGTATATAATATAGGTATGGGAAAAATCACAGCAATAAAAAAATTAAAACGACTTTACCGTGTGGATTTATCTGGATTTGATGATGAAGATAAAATATATCTTTCTGAGGATACAATTGTTCACTTTTTTCTAAATGTCGATAAAGAGCTCGATGATGCTGATTTAGAAGAGATTCAATCTTATGACCAATTTGCTCAAGGAAAATCACTAGCACTCTACTACATTTCCTTTAAAATGAGGACAAGTTCGGAAGTAAGAAAATATCTTAGTGAACACGAAATTGACAATACTGACCAAATTGACGAGGTCATAAATGTTCTTACAAAAAACAATCTAATTAATGATAAAGCCTACGCTGAAAATTTTATTGAAGGAAAAATTTCAATGGGAAGCGCTGGCCCCTATCAAATTAAACAGAAATTAATAACAAAGGGTATTGATCCCCTGATCATTGACCAAGCGCTTTCTAACATTTATGATGAGGAAAAACAAATAGATGTTGCCTATAAACTTGCCGAAAAAACAAACAGAACTTATGGGCAAAGATTGACCCTAAAACAGCTGAAAGATAAAATTATTCAAAACCTAATGAATAAAGGTTTTACGTATTCTATCTCTTCAATTGCTTTAGAATCACTTGAATTAGAAACAGATGAAGAAAATGAGACCCAACTTCTCTACACAGCACTAGAAAAAGTTGCCAAACGCTACAGTAAAAACTATGAGGGGTACGAGCGAAAGCAAAAAGTAACACAGGCTTTGGCTAGAAAAGGCTTTTCATATGATGATATTAGTAGTGCATTACGTGATTATACATTTCCAGAATAAATAAAAAAAGGCCCGAGAGGTCTTTTTTATTTATTCATACATCCTATCTCTTGAATCTCGTTAGCGAGATAAAAAAAGAGGAGCCATAGCTCCTCCAGTTCACTTGGCCACTCGCCTATC
>OMJG01000327.1_pt1 | contig 36733 bp, 27 predicted proteins | sample 1646431 | NCBI WGS metagenome assembly OMJG01 (sample SAMN03771674, study PRJEB25209) | food metagenome | isolation source: Cotija cheese | place: Mexico:Jalisco,Michoacan | collected 2011-12-12
TCTGAGACTCCAGATTCGAAGAACCCTCCAAATCCTTCAACACCCACTCGCCACCGACACCAGACTCCTGCTCGATATACGGGATCTTCGACAACACCACACTCTTCGACGCATCCACAAACGTCAACCGCAACGAATCAGGAGAAGCATTATTCGGCTCATTCAACACCTGAGACTGATTCTTACTATGCGCAGACAACAACAGATTGCTAAGGTTCAAACGAAGGGCAGGCCGCAACCCGAGAGTTGTGTCATTCGTATCGAGAACGCCTATGTAACCAGTGTAACTAACATTGAACACATCGAAATTCAAGTCCCAGACGGCAGAACGCAACCAAGAGCCAGAAGCACTAGTATTACAAACACGGTCAGAACACTGCCGTTTGGCATAATCACCAACTACGTCGCCATTGTTGGCATTGAAATACTCAGCCATATCACCCAGCGACAGCGGAAACACACGATACGAACCAACAGATGTCGCCTGATCAGTAGCGTACCCACTTTTACAGCCTGTAGTAGCAGTTTTGACACACACCGCATCCAACCGAGACGCAGCACCCACCTGACCCAGCTCGAAATCAGAATATTGCAAATAATCTAAGTCAGAACCCAACAAGCGGGACACCTTAGCCACAAACGACTCATACTCGGCATTCCCATTCAAATCAACAGCACCAGCATCAAATGTATTACACGGACGCGAGTAGTCACATGACGTGCCTTTAGCAAACACAAATGGGCTGGTCACCACATCATCCACCCACAACAATGCCTCATTCGCAACCAGCGGAGTCGCCTTCGACCACCCCCACTTAGTAGTGTCTGTGGTCGTCAATGGAGAACGATTCTTCGTGTTGTCGTTAGGCCCCTTACCCAACACCAGGTATTTGCCATCAACCTGAACTTTGGCAACATCACCCGTCTCAACCACCTTCGCCGCGTTCGGCAATGACCCCGACCTGCCGAACAAGACCTTACGAGCATTAGCCTCGCTCGTAATCGACCGCATCGGCATCTCACCATCGCTCATAGTGCTGAAATACCCATCCGGCCCCAGCTCAAGCGAATCAGCCTCCGCCTGTTCAACAGGCAACGCCACCATCACCCCTGTAAGCAGCATGAACGCGGAAAGCGCGAATGCAAGAGCAGCAAAAACGCCCCGACGCGCTTCGTTCTCTCGGGATGCCGGGGGAAAAGCAACAAACGCATATAACCGACCCATGAGAGCACCACCACCGAAGCGAAAACAGCACCCCCCCCCGCGACCGTTCTTAACCCAGCGGAACGTCTGGAATCAGCGAGAGGAACATGCGACGAACATGATGAACAATATAGTACAGCATGTTCGTATTTACCTCAGCAGCTGGTGGTAGCCTCACATCTCCGGCGGCGAAACCTCGATTCCCACGGTCATCTCCCCCGGTCACTACTCACATCCAGCCGTCACAGTCAGCTCTCACCCTCAGTTCTCCCGGCTGAGCCACTGCCGCAGGATATTCGTCATCAGCAGCAGGTCGGATTCGGGTATCTGCTCGTCATGTTTGTGCGCCAGCAGTGGGTCGCCCGCACCGAAATTCACGGCGGGCACACCCAACTGAGAGAACCGTGCCACATCGGTCCAGCCGAGTTTCGCCTGGGGCTTGCTTCCGGTGCGTTCGAACACCAGATTGGCCAGTGACCTCGTCAGCTCCGCATCCATGCCGGGTCGGGCCGCAGGTGATTCGTCCTTCATCTCGACGTCAAAACCCTTGAATACTCCGCCGACAGCCGGAGCGACACCGCCCCCAAGAGCAAGGCCGGCGCCTTCCCCGAACATCAGGCTTTTCGCCTCTTCGAGTGTTTTGTTCGGAGCAAAGCGGTAGTTGACATGCACCCGGCATTCGTCGGGAATCACATTCGTGCCCGTGCCACCGGATATCAGCGTGGCGTTGAGCCCCTCGATGTATTCCAATCCGTCAACGTTGACGGTAGCCGGAGCGTAGGCGTTGAGGCGGTTCAGAATATCCGCCGCCTTGTGAATCGCGTTCTCACCCATCCACGCGCGCGCCGAATGCGCGGCCACGCCATGCGTGATGACATCGAAACGAATCGTGCCGTTGCATCCGCCCTCGATGGCGCATGAGGTCGGCTCCCCGATAATGGCGAAATCCCCCTGAATCCAATCAGGATGAGCTTCGGCGACCTTCCTCAGACCGTTGAATTCGGCGGCCACTTCCTCATGGTCGTAGAGCACATAGGTGAGGTCATATGAAGCTTCTGTCAGCGTGGCAGCCAGGTAGAGCAGCACCGCATCGGATGCCTTCATGTCGGTGGCTCCCCTGCCCCACATCACCCGCTCGTCAGGATGCGCCTGCGAAATCTCATCGCGAATCAGCGGGTCACCGGCCTCAAGCCATCGCGGCGGAAAGTTGTTAATCACCGGTACGGTATCGATATGCCCGGCCAGAACAACGCGTGCGTCACGATGCAACTGTGTGGAAGCGACCACGGTGTCGCCGTGACGCCGAACAACCAGGTGAGCCTGCCGGGTGAGGAACTCCTCCACGGAGTCGGCAAGCGTATGCTCCTGCCCGCTGACCGAATAGCATTCCATAATCTGCGTGAACAATGCTGCCAGATTCTCCCGCTCACTGCCTGCGGGGTCAACGGTGAAGGTGACACCTTCGTGCACGTTGCCGTCGCGCATGGTCGGCTCCTGGGATTTGGCTGATTGCGAGGTGCTTGCTTCGGATTCCATGTGCCCATCTTAACCGGCGGTCGGCGAACACCGTGGCATGCCGACCAAACGCCCATCTGCTGAGACATTGCACCATCAGTTCACCGGCTGTGGCAGTATTGAAGCCAGTAATACACCACCGGAAGAGTCATAATGCCACGTTTGATAAGTGCCATGGAGGGCTTCGGTGTCATTGGAATCGTGATTCTGGCCGGGTACATCGCCGCCAGGTATCGCATCGGCGGCCCGACCGCGCAGATGGTGCTCAACCGATTCAGCTTCTTCATCTCGAGCCCTTGCCTGATGTTCGCCATCCTGTCCAAACAGCCGATACAGGATATTTTCCATCCAAGCATCGTGGTCGCCTTCGCATCCGCCTTGGCCGTGGGTCTGCTGTTCCTTCTGCTGAATTCGATGTTTTTCCATATGAAAACAGCGGACGCGATTATCGGCTCGCTGAACTCCCTGTATCTGAATTCAAACAACATCGGTCTGCCGGTAGCCACCTATATTCTCGGCAATCCCGCTCTGGTGGCACCGATTCTGGTGATGCAGCAGGCCTTGTTCACCCCGGTGGGCCTCACCGCACTCGACGTCACCACGACCGGCCGATTCTCGTTCAAAGAGGTGGTCAAACAACCGCTGCATCAGCCGCTGCTTCTGGGTTCCCTCGGCGGAATAGTGGTTTCGGCAATCGCGGCACGAAGCGGGATGTTCATCGTTCCCGACGTCATATTCAAACCCATCAGCATGATTGGCGACTCCGCGGTACCGATGATTCTCATGGCCTTCGGCATGTCCCTGCGCGGCAGCCGACCGATGCGGAAGGGCTCGAACCGTCGTGCGACAGCGACGGTGGTGATGCTGAAGAACGTCATCATGCCGATCATCGCATTCCTCATCGCATACTTCGTGCTGGGCTTCAGGGGAACCGAGCTCTACGGCTGCGTGGTCCTCGCCGCACTGCCGACCGGTCAGAACGTGTACAACTACGCAGCCCGATACAATGTCGGCCTGACCTTCGCCAGGGACGGCATCCTGCTGAGCACCATCACCTCGCCCTTCATCATCGCATTCATCGCAGCCACACTCACCTGAAGCACGACCCCACCCATCGTTCAGACCTCAGTCATCACCACGAACATCGGTGATGGCGATACCATCGGATACACGGTTTGCCGCAGCAACGCCGATCCCTACGAGCACGAAGCACAGTGCGATGCCTGCGAAGAAGCCGATAAGCGTCCCTGGCTGGGTCATCGCAGAACCGAATATCGGCAGCATGAGCAGCAGGCTGCTACCCGCAGAAACCACGACCACAACTCGAAGAGGTGTCATGACTTCGATGAGACGCGCCTTCGCCATGGTCTTCCTGTCGGCCCCCTCAAGCATCAGCATCCTGTACTGTTCCGCCTGGTCATACACGTTTCCTGCTTGCATCACGCCGCATGACACTGCCGCCAGCACCGCGGAGAACACCAGTGTCACCAAGCCACCCGTACCGATATCCTTGAGCAGCATCGCATCCTGTTCCGAAGCCTGCTGCACGGAAGAACCGATATAGGCGCATATCGCGGTGATTCCCGATATGAACACCGCCAGAGCGATGCCCGAAACATTCCTCCAGGCGCGCTTGGGATTGTCCAGTATGCGCCTCATAGCCAACAGCGTCTCGGCATTGCGGGGCCTGCGGATGCGTATTCTCGCCCTCATCGCAATCACCCAAGGTCCGATGAGATTGATGAGCGCGAAACACATTGCAATCACGCCGAACAGTACCGCTATGGCAACCGCTTGACCGAAGTATTTCGCCAACGGGGTCCGCATCAGAGCCACGGCAAGGACCATCACCACCACGAAGACCACCAGACGCCATTTGCGCAAGGCCGGAGGCGTCACTCTGACGCTGACGCCGAGTGGACTCACCACCACACGCATCAGTGCGGACAATGAGGAAAGCAAAGCCAGAGCGGTCATCAGCAAGGCGACCAAGGCCAGTGCCAGCGGTCCGACCCAGAGTTCATGGAAGTGAAAAAGACTGTTTTGAAAAGGTATCTGCATCATGGCCGGAATCAGCGCCACATATATCACCATGCCGAGAACGGAACCCAACAGGGCCTGTCCCGCCGCTTCCAACGCCGTCAACCTCGACACCTGACCCGTTGTCGCTCCTGCGAGACGCAACGCGGCGAGACGAGCATCCCTCCTCGCGGCGGCAAGACGAGCAGCCGACGCCGAAAGGGATGCGAAGGGTACGAGCAGAAGCATGCATGCGAACAGCGCAAGCACCACATAGACGAGGTACACACCGTACTGCGAGGATTGCGGTGTCTGCGACGCCTGAGACTCCTGGAAGGTGAAGGCGTCCACAAAGCCATGCGACGGTGAGGCTCTCCATACGAATGCGTGGACTCCTCCGAGAACGGTAAGGAACATGGCGCTTGCCGCCGCGAAGGCGATTACGGCCAGCAGAGAGGTGGCGGTGACCTTGCGATTGCTGCCCCGATGGAACAGTCTCCATAATGCAAAGCTGCTCATGACCGCCGTCCCGTCGGTGCATCCTGCACATCGGCGATGTCATGGTCGAAGAGCAGTCCGTCCCTCATCGTGATTGTTCTGCTGCAGAAGGCCGCAACACTGGGGTCATGGGTTACCACAATCAAGGACGCCCCGTTCTGGCTGCATGCCTGGGTCAGCACCGTCATCACATTCGCACCCGTTTTGCGGTCAAGCGCACCGGTCGGTTCATCGGCGAACACCACACTCGGTCTGATGCACAGCGCTCGGGCGATGGCGATACGTTGCATCTGGCCGCCGCTCATCTCCCCTGGCCTACGTTGGGCCAACTCGCCCATGCCAAGAGCATCCAACCATGAGAAGGCCATGCTGATCGCCTGCTTGTACTCGACACCACCGAGCATGACCGGCAGCGCGATATTCTCCAACGCAGGCAGTTCCGGAAGCAACTGCCCCGACTGGAATACGAAACCGAACTTCGAGCGTCTCAACTTGGTGCGTTCGGTATCGCTGAAACGACCCATATCGGCCCCATCGAAATACACCGTTCCCGAAGTCGCTTTGACGATTCCCGCCAACACGTGCAGCAGGGTGGATTTGCCCGACCCGCTCGGCCCCATGACCGCGAGGGACTCTCCCGACGCAAGGCTCATGGAGACATGGCTTAACGCCAACTGGTGCATTGCCGTTGAAGGCCCGCGCTGCGGCGCACGTTCCTGGACATAGTCCATCACCACATCCCGTGCTTCAAGCACGGGCCGCGGCTCGGGAGCACCCGTCTGAAAGGGTGCGGGCTGAAATTCATTGTTCTTGCTTTGCATAGCTCCTATGCTATGAATGCAACGCAACTCTGCACATCATGTGTAAGAACGATATGCCTGGGCTTTTCACCCTGCTCAATCATCCTCGGGTATGAGCAGCCGGTGTCAGCAGCCACCTCGAGCTCCGTCACGAAGTGGAGGTGACTGCCTTGGAGTCAGTTGGGCCTATGCTCAGCAGCAAGCTCGTGCAGACGCTTCTCGAATTCGGGCCAATCCCGTTGCAGAGGCGAAATCAGCTTGTATTCGCCGATCTTGCCGATAGGGACCCATTCGACGGACATGCTCTCGTCGTCATTCGCCTGAGGATTCACCTGATGCCCCGGTTTTTCGAAGGCAAACACCGTGGCATATCCCCATGGGCCGTGGTCCTCACGATAGGAGCCAACCACCTGAATGTCCTCGGGATTGATGTTCGCCTCTTCGAAACTCTCTCTCAGAGCGCCTTCGAGCGGGCTCTCGCCATCGGCGGTGGCTCCACCCGGAGCACCCCAGGTGCCGCCCTCGGCACTCCACATCGCCCGGTGTTGCAACAGCACATCCGTGATGGCACCGCTGTGCTCGTCTCTTCTGGCCAGCAGCACGCCGGAAGCTCCGTTCAGCCCCCAGTGTCGATGCCCGCACGCGCAATCTATCCACCCATCTCCCGGCTGGTGCACGTTATCGCTCGGTGCATTCGGATTATCAGGGTTGACGCCGCGCTTCTGTTCCCGCGTCAGATTCCACAGCTCGGTCCATCGAATCCCCAAGGACTCGACCAGTCCGCGCAAGGTCGGCACGCTGAGTCCCACGACACCGCTGGGGTCGCCTTGGATATTGTCGATGAACGCCGACCCGAATCCTTCGAGCGTGAAGGACCCCGCCACCTCAAGAGGTTCCTTCGTGGCGATGTAGTCCTCGATATCCTCGTCGCTGAAGTCGCCGAAACTCACCTGAGCGTGGCTCACCGCATGGAGTTCACGGCCTGAAGCCACATCAATGAGGCAGTGCCCCGTCCACAGAGTGCCGGTATTCTTCCTCATCGCACGAAGACGCTCCCGAGCGTTCTCCTCGCTGTGCGGCTTGCCGTACACCGCGCCGTCCAGTGTGAACATGGAGTCGCATCCGATAACGAGAGGTCCGACAGTCGCCGAGGTCAAACCATGATGGGCGTTGATGGCCTCCTGAATCGGCGTCACCTTCGCAATGCTGCCGTATCCGTCCTGTAAAGGAAGGGAAATCTGCAGATCGCCTTCGGCCTCGCGCGCGGTCTGCGCCACGTCTGCAAAGGATTGGGCGACCGCCAGAGCCTTGGCCCGGGCCAATGTGGCCACGCGGTCCTCGGCGGCCATGGTACTGGGGTCGATGTCACGTTCCTGAGCGGTCTGGTCGACGGTTGCGATTTCATCCACATGCGATTCACGGACGGTGGGGCAAATGCCTGCAGCGTACAACAAATCTCTACGTGGTCTCGATTTGGAGGCCAGAATCAACGGAATCGACATACCCGTCCCTTCTATCGGAGGCTTCTGCATCCGATGCACACCCGTTCGGTGTTCTATTCTTGCTGTTCGACCTGCACCCCGGCAAGGTCTATTGCCAGAGGCAGAAGTTTCCAATGGCCGGACTCGAGTTGTTCTCCCGCCAAGGATTGCAGTTCCTCATCCACGTCGCCGCTATGCAACACCAGCACGCATGGTCCTGCTCCGGAGACGGCGGCTGCCAGGCCCCTGCCTCGCAGACATTCCATCAGAGCTGCGGATTGAGGCATCAGAGGGCCTCTGTATTGCTGGTGCAGCGCGTCCTGAGTGGCGCAGAACAGCAGCTGATTTCGCCCCAGACCGCTGCCCTGCACCGGAGACGTGCCCTCGCCGTCGCCGTAGAAAGCCGGGCAGAGTGCCGCAGGAAGCAACCCCACACGAGAGACATTGACTATCGCATCCTCGTAAGGCACCTGCTTCGGCAGGGCATGGCGCGCATCACTGGTCGACAGGGTGAAATCGGGCACAAAGACGTAGGCGCGAATATCGGTCGAGACCGGATAACGCACGGTGTGGTAGCCGGCGGAGAGATCGCCCGTGACCTGGTTGTTCCCAGCACTCTCAGAGCCCTGAGAAGCATGCTCGGCCTGGGAGCCGAGCGCTTCCGCACCCTCCTCGAGCTTCCAGGAAAAGGTCAGTCCTCCGTATACGGCAGGAGCCACATTGTCGGGATGACCTTCGACCTTGGCTGCGGCAGCGAAGACATAGTCCCTGTCCAGCACACCGCCGTGGGTGAAGGCATATGCGGCGCTGATGCCCGCCACGATGGCCTCGGCGCTGGACCCCATACCTCTGGCCTGGGGTATCCGGTTCCGTGCCGAAAGATGCAGCTCGCGCATCGGCATGCCGAGGTCCCTGGCCGCGTCGCGGAATGATTTCACCACAAGATGCGAGGCGTCCCTGGGGAGGGTGTCGGCGCCCTCTCCCTCTATCTCCACGTCAACCGCATCGCTGTCGAGCTGCCCCAGGGAGAAGCTCAAGGTGTCGTGGTAATCCAGTGCAAGCCCGACCGCGTCGAAACCCGAACCGAGGTTGGCTGTGGTCGCCGGAACGTGGACATGAATGCTCTCAGGCATGGTGCTCATATGCGAACCAATCAGTCGAGAACGCGCAGAATCGAAGCGTCGCCGGTCACCGCATCCAGCTCGGACACCTCTTTCACGACCTCGCGCAAGGTGACCTCATCGCACATGTGGGTCACGAGTCGCAACTGCTGGATTTCGCCGCTGTAGCCCGGATCATGCAGAGTCGGTTTGATGTCCTGGTTCACGCCGTTGATGGAGATGCCGTGCTGCGAGAAGGATTGGGCGATGGCCGCAAGCACCCCGGGCTTGTCGTGAATCAGGAAGCGGACGGCGAAAGCGGCCTTTGAGGCGTCCAGTGGTGCCTTCGGCAAGGTCGCGTAGATCGGAATGACCGGACCGACCGAACCCTGCGCGATATGCCGGGCCTCGGTGACCACATCGCCGACGACGGCGGAAGCGGTGGGCGCCCCGCCAGCGCCACGGCCGTAGAACATCAAATCGTCCGCCGCCTCGGCTTTGACGAACACCGCGTTGAAACTGCCATGCACGGAAGCCAGAGGATGGTCGAGGGACATCAGGGCCGGATAGACACGAGCCGAGATACCGGCCTCGGATTGGTCGACCACGGCAAGCAGCTTGATGACCTTGCCTTCGGCGGTTGCGGCGGCGATGTCGTCCGCAGTGATTTTGGTGATGCCTTCAACCGGCACATCATCGATGCGCACATCCGTGTGGAAGGCGAGCAGAGCCATGATTGCGGCCTTGGCGGCGGCATCCAGCCCCTCGATGTCGGCGGTGGGATCGGCTTCGGCGAATCCCTTGCGCTGTGCGTCCTTCAGCGCCTCGTCGAAGTCAAGACCTTTGGTGGTCATTTCATCAAGAATATAGTTGGTGGTGCCGTTGACGATACCCATGACGCTCAGTACGCGGTCTCCGACCAAGGATTCACGCAGGGGGCGAACGATGGGAATCGCTCCGCCTACAGCCGCCTCGAAGTAGATGTCCACGCCGTGCTCGGCTGCCGCCTGGTACAGCTCGGGGCCGCATTTGGCCAGCAATGCCTTGTTCGCCGTGACCACGCTGGCGCCGGATTCGATGGCTTTCATCAGGAAGGTGCGCGCAGGCTCGATGCCCCCGATAAGTTCGATGACGATATCCGCACGCGTGACCAATTCGGCCGCATCGGTGGTCAGCAGGGACTTGTCTATCCACGGATCGCTCACCGCCGAAGGGTCCAACACTGCGATGCCGACGAGTTCCATCGGCCTGCCGATGCGATTCGCCAGCTCTTCCTGCTGCTCGACAAGCAGACGTGCCGTCTGCGAGCCCACGGTTCCCGCTCCGAGCAAAGCTACTCGGATAGGGGCATTGTTGTTCTCAGACACTCGTCTGTCCTTCCTGTATGCGGTAGTAATACCCAACAGCTCAATCATCCTACGTCAACATGACGAATGAACTCAGTACCTGCTGAATATCCTCGGTCACACCGTCGAAGTCATGCTGGACGGTTGCCGGGCGAATCCTGATGCGCACCCTCATCGACGTCCAGTTCCAGCAGGTCATCGACGCTCTGGCGTCGAAGCATCAGGTGGGCTCCATCGGCCGAAACCGCCGCGACCGCAGGAATGGGGACCTGATTGTAATTGCTGGCCATCGTCCGCCCATATGCGCCCGTAACCGGAATGGCGAGTAGATCGCCACGACGGATATCGGCGGGAAGTCTGACGCTCTGCACCAGAATGTCACCCGATTCGCAATGCAGACCGACCACTCTGGCGTCAATCCCCTCATCCGCACCTCGCCTATTGGCAAGCTCCGCGGTGTATTGGGCTCCGTACAGTGCCGGACGGATATTGTCGCTCATTCCGCCGTCCACAGAGACATAGGTTCTGGTGGCATCATCGGCAAGATGTATCGTCTTCACCGTGCCGACCTGGTACAAGGTCACGCCGCAGGGGGCGATAATCCACCTTCCGGGTTCGAAGGAGAGCACGGGCGCAGGCAGACCAAGCCGATGGTTGATGCCATCAACGGCCTGTGACATGTGCGCGAAGGTGTCCTCGATATTCATGGATTCGTCGTCATCGGTGTACGCCACCGAATACCCGCCGCCCAGATCCGTCTCCGGCAGCAGGAAACCGTCGGTCGCCCAGAAGGTCTTGCGCAGCACCATCAGACGTCTGGCGGATTCGATGAAGGCGTTGGCATCATGTATCTGCGAGCCGATATGCGCATGCACACCGACGAGTTCCAAATCGGGTTGGCGCGAAAGGATGTCTTTGAGGACGGCGATGGCGGGACCGTCGGCCACCGCATCCATGGCGGCGCTGACCGCAGAATCATCGTCAGGACGTTTCCCACTCGGCACGTACAGCGACGAGACCTGCTGAACCTTGGCATCGTGCATCTGCGAGGCATGGTGTTCCACCACATTGCTTTCAGTGGCATCGTCATGTTCGAAGTCGAACACATGCCGATCCGCGCCGACAGGCAGCAGCGGCACACCGAATTTCTGATCTTCATGCGCGGTGGAGATGAACTCGTGTCCCCCGGCATGGACGCCTACGGTGACCCGAAGCATGACCTTCGCGGTTTTGCCCAGGGAATGCGCGATGGCGGCGATACGTTCCGGTTCGTCCGGAGAATCGACCACGATTTTGGCGAATCCCTGCTCAACTGCCAGACGAATCTCCTCATCGGACTTGTTGTTGCCGTGCAGCACCAGTCTTCGTCCGGGAGCCCCCGCAGCCAAGGCGATGCGCATCTCCCCCATGCTGCATGTATCCACCAGCATGCCCTGAGCGAGCACCAGACGAACCACTTCTTTGCTAAGAAAGGCTTTGCCCGCATAGCTCACATGCGTGTTGGTATAGGGGAAGGCCTCACTGACCGCGGACACGAAGCGATGCGCCCTCTCGGTCAGTTCCTGAGTATCCACCACATAGAGCGGCGTGCCGAAGCGTGCGGCCATCTCCTTGACGCTGATGCCATGCAGACGGACGCAGGCTTCGGAGTCACGTTGCGCGCCGTCAGGCCAGATGGCCGACATTGCGGTGAATTCCTGATTCGTGTGTGATGACGTCGCTTCGCTCATGAACTACATCTTATCCGGCGCGCTCACACCAAGGAGCTTCAAGCCTCCGGCGATCACATGCTGGACGGCGTCGTTGAGCTTGAGCCGGGCGGCGGCGCGAGGCGTCTCGGGATTCTTCGCAACCGACAGGGCGTCGCGTTCCTCGCCCTTCAGACGACTTTCCGGGTCGGTGAGTTCCATCGGAACCACTCGTTCCGCGTTGTACCACTTGTGGTATGCGGAGGCCAGGTCTTCGAGATAGTGCGCGATTCTGTGGGGCGCACGGTGGTCGCCCGCCATTTGCAGCACATTCGGATACAGCGCGAGCGCGGCAAGCACTTCGCCGTCGGCCGGCGTATCCAGCAGCGAGAGGTCGGCATCGGCGATGCGTATGCCGGCCTGTTCGGCGTTGCGGTCCACATTGCATGAACGCGCGTGGGCATACTGCACGTAGTACACCGGATTCTCATTGGTATGCGACGCCAGCAGGTTCAAATCTATATCGACGCTCTGGTGATAATCGGTGCGAGCCAGCGAATAGCGCGACGCGTCCACGCCGATTGCCTCAAGCAAATCATCGATGGTGACGACGTTTCCTGCGCGTTTGCTCATGCGCACGGCCTTGCCGTCCTTCATCACATTGACCATCTGACCGATAAGAATCTGCATGTTGACTTCAGGAGTGTCGCCGAATGCGGCGCAGACCGCCATCATCCTGCCGATATATCCGTGATGGTCCGCGCCCAGCATGTAGATGGCCACATCGCACGGATGGTCGGCCCTACGGCGTTTGTTGAGATAGTAGGCAATGTCACCGGCGATGTAGGCGGCGTGCCCGTCGGATTTGATGATGACGCGGTCCTTGTCGTCACCGTATTTAGTCGATGCGAACCAAGTCGCGCCGTCCTTCTCGAAGATGTCCCCCTGCTCGCGCAGCTCGTTGATGGCGCGTTCCACCTCACCTGATTCGTAGAGGCTGTTCTCATGGAACCACACGTCGAAGTCGACTCTGAACTCTTTCATAGAGTCCTGAATCTCGGCGAACATCATCGGTACGGCGCGTTTGCGGAACTCCTCCCGCTGCTCGCTGGCTCCTTCGTCGCCTTGCTCGTCACGAACCCGAGGCAGCGCCAGCGCATCAACGCCGTCAGCCTTCGCCTCGTCGATCACGCGGGCCGCTATTTCGTCGATATAGGCGCCTTTGTATCCGTCCGCAGGCACCTGCTCATGATGAGCCGCGGCCACCAAAGACTTTGCGAAACGGTCGATCTGTTCGCCGTGGTCGTTGAAATAGTATTCACGCACCACTTCGGCGCCATTGGCCTGCAATATCCGTGCCATCGAGTCGCCGACCGCGGCCCAGCGCGTGCCGCCTATATGAATCGGTCCGGTGGGATTGGCCGACACGAATTCGAGATTCAAGGTATGCCCGCCGAGATGGTCGTTATGCCCGAAAGCATCACCCTGCTCGAGGACGGTATCGACCACGGCTGCCGCCGAAGCCGAATCCAGTACGATATTGATGAACCCCGGCCCTGCCACCTCGACCGATGAGATGCCTTGCGCCGACTGCAGGCCTTCCGCAAGAGCGTTGGCGAGCTGACGCGGTTGCACGCCGGCCTTCCTGGCCAGCTGCATCGCCACGTTGGTGGCCCAGTCACCATGCGATCGATCCTTCGGACGGGCTACGTTGATGGAGGCCGCCTCGGGAATCGCTTCCTGCGCCAGACTTCCGGCTTTGCCGGATTCGACCAGCTCGGTGATGGTTTGTGCAATTACTTCCGCTAATGCTTCAGGGCTCATTCTCACAAGTCTAATGTTTGCCCAGACAGAACGGGTGTTGGAAGACACCGCCGGGACGCTACCGGACCGGGACATCGGGGGTCGAATACGATAACTGCACTAAAAGGACAGCTTTTCGGAGAAAAATTCCCAAATTGCTGTCCTTTTAGTGCAGTTATCTCCTCTTCAGCAGGAAACCGTATATCTCGGACTGGCTGGCAGGGAAGAGGGTGGTCCGGCGTGCAGTCGGCTTAGAACGCCTGCTCCTCGAGGTTGTTCAACACCGACCAGACCAGGGCGTTCATCGCGAACTCCGTGCTTTCCGGCAGCTCGACATGCTGTCCGTCCAGCAGCCACTGCAGCTGCAGACCGTCCATGATTGCAAGAATCGCAGAAGCCGCCATATCGGCTTTCGCCATGTCGATGGTGGCTTTGCGTTCCTTCGCCATATCGATGAGGGCCTGAGTGATTTCCTCGCGAAGATTGCTGTAGCGATTCAGGAAGTAGTCCCGACCTGCATTGTCGTCGGTGATGGACTCGGACGACAGGGTCACGAAGGTACGCACGATTCCGGGACGCGAGGCATTGCGCCGGGCCGTTTCGACAAGATGACGGAACAGTCCCGCACCGCCGGGAATATGGTGCTCCTCAAGATGCTCCACCTCGCTGGTGTCCCTGTATTGCAGAACCGCCAGGAGCAGGCCGCGTTTGGAACCGAAGTGGTGCAGGATTCCCGCCCGGGTCATGCCGACCCGGTCAGCAATCTCCTCGAGGGTGCCGTTCGAGGTGCCTTTGAGACCAAACACCTCTGACGCAGCCTTGAGTATCTCCCGACGTTTGCGGGAGGTTTCCGGCCTGTGCTTCGTGGATTTTTCGTTACGCTGTTCGTCTGCCATCGTCGCTCCAAATCTCGTTGCGATCACCATGACTGATCGGCATTATATGTATCATAAGCATCGCACGTTGCCGCATCGCGTCGGCAGTCATCAGGCTCACTGCGCCTTTGCCTGCATGTCGAAGACCCTCATGAAGAGCCAACTCTGCAGATACGCCGTCACACTGAAGGCGAAGAATATCCACAGGAACCACAATCTCGGTGCAAACAGCGGTATGACCACGATGATGACAAGCATCAGCATGAAGGCGAGCGCGGTGAAGAGCACATGTTGCAGCGAGAGCGACAGCGCCGCTCTAAGTATCGCAGGCACGGTCATGTCATATCGCCCTGCAATGGGGAATATCAGCATCGCGGCCAGCATCATCACGGCGATGAGTACGCAGACGGGTATCAGTACGACGATGTTGCCCTGAGTCGCGTTCGACATCAACCAGTACAGCAGCAGCATTGCGCCGAAGGCGCCGGCGACGATCGCCCAGAGTGCCGTGCCCCTGCGCAGATTCTCGCGATACGCCCTGCGGAATCGGTCGAAGACTCGGACCGTTCCCTCGGCACGAATCTGAAACACGACCTCATACAGCGATGCGACGCTGGTGCCTATGGTGAGCACCGGAAGACACCCGAGCATGAACAGCAGGTTCAGTTCCAGGAGTTCGAGCATCACATTCAACACGGCATACACTTTGCCGTCAATGGAGAAAAACTCCTTCATCGTTCCCCCTCACGCCACGTGGACACCCTGGCAAGCAAGGTCATGGCGGATTGTGACGGCAGACGGCACAGTGTGTCCAGCTCAGCATCCTTCACTCGCACATCTACGGGCCGATTCCCGTCGTTGAACAGCACCATGGCGGTGGTGCCGTCGGGATTGTCACAGACCAGGCTCCTGAGCGACCCGCTCTGGGTGCTTTCGACCCTCACCGCACCGGCCGCGATAACCGAGCTGAAATGCGCCAGACCCCAGTAGTCGAGGGTGTACTCGACCTTGGCACCCCTGGATATTCTCAGTAGACCACGGCATGTGCTTCGTCCGAATCCCGGAACGACCGGTCCATTGTGACGGTCGAGGGCGATGTTCCACAGCATCAGCGAACGGGAACGGTGACGAAGGATCTCGATGCCCGTCCTCATCAGATTGCCGAAAGCAGGTCCGAACGCAGGTATCCAATCACCTCCCGAACCTTCGGTGAAATAGACGGGGGCATCGTCGTATTGCCGGGACAGCTCGCTTTGCCGCGCCGCCTCGCCTCCATACCAATGCCAGGCGATGCCATCGAATGCTGTTCTGCCGCGCTCAAGCAGATGGGCGGGATACTCCGGATGGTCCCAGTTGTGGTCATAGCCCCAGATTTCCGGCGAAAGCCCCGCACCTTCCAGCGCGGGGCGCAGGAAGGAAGTCACGAACTCCAACTCCTCGGCTGCGCTCATCGGCATTCCCGGATAATGCGGAGGTTCGAACAGGGGCTCGTTCTGGACGGTGAGTGCGTGCACAGCTATGCCCTGGCCTCGATACGCCTGAATGAATCTGACGAAATACCGGGCATAGGCCGAGTACCAGCGTTTGAGCAACGACCCGGTAATCATCGTGCCGCTGTCCTTCATCCAGCCAGGTGCGCTCCAGGGGGATGCGATAAGGCGAAGGTCGGGATTGAGGTCCATCGCCTCCTTGGTCAGGGGAACGATATCCGCAAGGTCATGCCGGATGGAGAAATGCCGCATATCCTCGTCGGTCGCACCACCGCTCATATCGTCATAGCTGTAGACCCATCTCGAATAGTCGCAGGCTCCCATCGGATTGCGCAGCAGGGACAGCCCTATGCCGTGCCGACGGCTGAACAGACGTCTCATGACCTCTTGCCGTGCAGACGCATCAAGACCGTTCACCAGGAAGGCCGAAGAGTCGGTGAACGAGGCTCCGAAACCGAGGATGCTCTGGAAGCGCCGTGCATGGTCTATCTCCAGCGGCACCTCATGGGCGGCTTCCGCCGGAGCGTCACCGTCGAGGGAAACGGCCTGCATCATATGGGCCGCATCGGTGCTCAGCCACGCTTTCGCACGGCCGACGCCCACCCCACGCGTATCAGCGGTTTTCACAGCGCTCATATCCACCACCGCATCCTTTTCTCGTCTGCTCATATGCCTTGCGGGACGGCGGTCCGGAATCCGATTCGGTATGTTTTTCCGGCCCGATGCCACCATAACCCCGCCGCGAGGGGCATCGCCCCGTCCCCGTGCCGTCGAGGCCGCGCTTTCTGCCGTGCGGCTTCGACGGCACGGGTTTCGGAAGGAATCAATCCGTCAATTTCTTGACGTTGGCCTTGATCTTCTCGCTGCGGATAGTGTTGACCTGCTCGATGTTGTTGTCCTTCTGGAACTGCTTGTACTTCTTGAGGATGCCATCGAAATCCGATTGGCTTCCGGCGCGAATCATGCCGACCATCGTGGTCGACCAGTTGGTCTGGATGGCGGAGAGCGAACGGGCTTCCGCACTACCGGTATCCGGCGCGATGTTCTCGATCTTGAACTGCGGTGTCAGGTACTTCTGCCCCCAGTCCTGCATCTGCCAGACGGCGTCCACGTAGGATGCCTTGTTCAGCGCCTTGTAGCGGTCATGGCCGAAGAGCACGAACTCGCCCATGCGGTATTCCTTCTGCCATTTTTCCGTTTCGTTGAGCCTCACCTGATTGGCCTGCTCGGTCCAAGTGACGGTGCCGTCCGCACTCTTGGTGTATGTCTGGCCTTCGATACCGAAATTCGTCAGCATCTGCCCGTAGTCGCTCAGCAGATATTCGAACACCTGGATGGCCTTCGCGGGATTCTTCGTCTGCTTGGTGATGTAGTTGATGGACCAGCCGCTCAGCCCCGACTGGCTCAGGGTGGGCTCACGCCCTTCGGTGCTGCTGATGCCGTCTACGGCCTCATAGGCAGAATCGGGGTTCTTGGATGCGAAGGTCTGCAGTTGGGTTCCGGTGGACACGAAATTCTGCATCATGATGGCTCCGTATTGCCCTGTGGACACCTTCTCCTTGAAGGTATCGGCATCATCGGCGAAGCTGTCGTCGGAGATGTTGCCCGCGGCGTGCACCTCGCGGAACGCTTCCAGCCATTTGACGTAGTCGGCGTCGAGATCACGGTCGTAATACCCATCGCTTTTGGTGGTGATGGGCACGCCGAGCATGTCCTGGACGGTGGATTGCAGCGAGCTGTTGTTGTCGGTGAAGTCGTTGAAGCCGAAGGGCGTCAGGTTCGGGAACTTCTCCTTGATGGCCTGCATACCCTTGACGAAGCCCTCGGGTGTGGTGAAGTCCTGTTGCCCGATGGCGTTCATCACATCCTTCCTTACGATGAAGGCGCTGGTCGGATGAATCATGCCGGATTTGTAATCAGCGGTCGTGTTCGAATACGACGGATAGCCGTACACCTTGCCGTCCTTGAGCCTGTACCAGTCGAGCGTCTCCTTCTTGGCGACCTTGGAGAAGTACGGGTCGTATTTCTTGGCAAGTTCCTCCAGGGGCAGGGCCCACTGGTTCGCCGTTTGCGACACCTTGGACGTGGAGTCGAAGGTGGTGATGATGTCCGGCAGCTTGCCACTGGCGAAATAGGTGTTGAGCTTCGTGTCGTCTCCGGTGACGAAGGTGATGTCGAGGTTCAGGTCCTTCTTGATCTGCGCGGTAATCATGTCCTTGCCGAAGGATTTGTTCCACCAGTCGGCGTTGACATACCAGGTCAGGGTGTTGTCCTTGCTGGTATCGCTTTTCCACGCGGGGGTGCTTGCAGACACCTTGTATGTCGGATCAGGAAGCGAGGCCGTCGCATCCTTGGCATCCCCGGAACCGCACGCGGCAAGCGCAGTCAACGACAACACGGCCGAAACCGCTGCGGCCACGACTTTGCCCGCTCTATTCATACTTCTCATTTCATGAGCTCCTTTGCTCTGTATTCGTTCCTCTTGTCATTGGCCAGAACCAAGCTCTCGCGTTGGCATCTGGATGGCTTTGCTCCCTTTGCTGTCCCAGCGCCCCCTTTCAGCCGTGTGACAGGCTTAGCCTTTCACCGCGCCAAGCATCGTTCCGCCGACGAAATATCGCTGGACGAATGGGTACAGCACCAGAATCGGGGCGATGGTAATCATGATGGTCGCCAATCGGACGCCACGCGATGTGGTATCCAGCACCACCTGACCCACATTGCCCATATCGGAGGCCGCCTGGGAACGCACGATGATGTCGTACAGTCGCATCTGCAGAGGATAGAGATTCTCGTTGGTGATATACAGCTTGGTGGTCATGAAGTCGTTCCATTGGGCCACGCCGTGGAAGAGCGCGATGGTGGCGAGCGCCGGCTTCGACAGCGGCAGAATCACCGAGCGGAAGATTCGCCATTCGCTGGCACCGTCGATTTTGGCGGATTCCTCCAAAGATGCGGGCACCTGCCTGAAGAAGTTCATCAGGATGATCACATCGTAGTAGCTGAACAGCGCCGGGATGATGTAGACCCAGAAGGAATCCAGCAGTCCGAGTGATTTGATCAGCAAATACGTCGGAATCATGCCGCCGCTGAAGAACATGGTGATGATGCCCATCGCGGAATAGAGTTTGCGTCCTTTGAGATACGCTTTGCTGAGCGGATAGGCGAACACCGCGCAGAACAGGGTGTGCGCGACCACGCCTATCGCGGTTTTCAGCACCGATATCAGCAGGGCGTGCCAGAGTTGGTTGTCCTGGAACACTGAGCGGTAGTTGTCCAAGGACAGGGCCTTGGGCCAGAACACGAATCCGCCCTCGCTCAACGACTGGTTGGAGGCGAATGAGGAAATCACGATATTCCACACCGGTATCACGATGAGCAGGGTGAATATCACCAGAAGCACCGTGTTCATGATGTTGAAGGTCATCGACCCGTGGCGCACCGACTTCCCGGCGTTCATGGCCTGCGGATTATCCAGCTTGACCTTGGCTGTTCTTCTCATGGCTTCCTCCTACAGGACGGACTGGTTGTCGTTGATTTTCTTGCTCACCACATTGGTGATGACCAGAAGCACGACCGAGACGATGGAGACGCCCAGGCCTACTGCCGTGGCATAGGAGAAGTCCCCCTGGGTGAGGCCTATTCGGTAGACATAGGAGTTGATGACTTCCGACTTGGGTTGGTTCTGCGTGTTCATCAGAATCAGCGTCTGGTCCAGGTTCGAACCGAAGAGCGCGGAGACGGAGAGCACCAGATTCAACGTGATCATCGTGCCCAGCTCTGGTATCGTGATATGCCAGATACGGCGTATCTTCGATGCCCCATCCATTTCGGCGGCCTCGTAGAGGGACGGGTCAATGCCTGCCATTACCGCCAGATACAGAATCGTTCCCCAGCCCGCTTCCTTCCATACGTCCGAAAGCGCTGCGATACCCCAATACTTGTCGGCATCGAGCAGATAATTCGAGGATGCGTTGATACCGACGAAATTCAGTATTTCGTTGAGCAGACCGTTGGTGGAAAGCCAGTTGATGAGCATGCCGCCGAGAATGATCCACGAGAAGAAGTGCGGGAGATAGGTGAGCGTCTGCACGATGCGTTTGAACGGACCCCATGGCACCTCGTAGATCATCACTGCAAGGATGATCGGCAGCACGAACCCGAGCGAGAGCTTGATGGCACTGATGCCCATGGTGTTCCACACGGAATCCCAGAAATATTTGTCACTGAGGATGATACGGAAATTCTCCCACCCCACCCAGGGAGCTCCGGAGATGGTATCCACGACCGTGTAGTTCTTGAATGCCAACACCAGACCATAGATTGGAATGAAGTTGAAGACAATCATGAAGATGATGCCGGGTGCGACCATCGCCTGCAACTGCCATTGATAGATGAACTGACTCCACCACTGGCGCATTCTTGCCATCATGCCCGGCTTCGCGCCCTTGGCTTGCGGCATATCGTGTGCTGAGGCTTGCAATGCATACCCCCTTCTGTAATGCTGTGCTGCGGTTTCCCCGAGATCCTGCGCATTCGACGCTTCACTGCGACGTGATGCGCGTGCTGCAGGGTCCGGAAGAATCCGCATTCCACGGTTTCGTACCGTCGACTACGAGTTCTGCTGCTGACATTCCGCTGTCATGATTACCGACACGCGTGCTCCGTCTGCAGGGAACGAAGGCATCCTAGGGTGCTTCCCTGTCGTTGGTTTCGTGTGCGGAAATATTCGGAACGTCATCGTTCTGCTATGTACGAGCAACAATATACTGACTGGTCAGTTAGATGTCAAATCTTGAGTCAAACTTCCATATTTTTGCTGTTATAGCAACGACTTGTAGGATTCGCTCGGTGTTTTCCATAGATGATAATTTGATTTTTTACTTACTCACCAGTAATCTAATATGTGTTTGCCCCATCATTGGGCGACAGACAACCGGCAACGAAGGCGGACAGGCCTGCATGGTCGCAGGTCATGAAACAATCACGGTATGCAGCACCGGACGCAGCGCTTCGCGACACAGCCCACGGCCGCACTGCACGGTTCCGGCTTCAACACAGAAAGGGACGGTTATGACCGACCACGGCTCGGCAACACCTCGATATCTCGACCCCCAAGCGGGCATCGGGACCAGAATCGACGACCTGCTCTCACGCATGAGCGTCGAGGAAAAAGTCGGGCAGCTGATGCAGCTCGACGCACAACACGATCTTGAGCACAACATACTCGACACCCATGTCGGTTCCATACTTCACGCATCCCCGCAGAATCTCGTCGAAGCCGCGGAACTGGTACAACGAACACGGCTGGGCATTCCGCTCATCGTCGGGGAAGACTGCATCCACGGCTATTCATTCTGGCCCGGGGCGACCATCTTCCCGACCCAGCTCACCATGGCCGCGTCCTGGAATCCAGACCTTCTCGAACGCTCAGCACGAATAACCGCAGTGGAGGCCTCCGCCACGGGAGTGCACTGGACCTTCTCCCCCGTGCTCTGCATAGCCCGCGACCTGCGCTGGGGCCGGGTCGACGAGACCTTCGGAGAAGACCCGCTGCTGATTGGCACACTGGCCGCCGCCATGGTCCGAGGCTACCAGGGCGAGGGTCTCGACGACCCGACCAGCATACTGGCCACCGCCAAGCATTTCGCCGCATACTCGGAGACACAGGGAGGGCGCGATGCCTCCGAAGCCGACATCTCTCACCGCAAGATGCGCTCCTGGTTCCTGCCTCCCTTCGAACGCGTGGCAAAAGCCGGTTGCAGCACCTTCATGCTCGGCTATCAGAGCACCGATGGCATCCCTATCACCTTGAACCGATGGCTGCTCAACGATGTACTCAGAGGCGAATGGGGATATCAGGGGATGCTGGTCACCGACTGGGACAATGTCGGACGCATGGTCTGGGAACAGAACATCCAGCCGGACTACAAGCATGCAGCGGCTGCCGCCATCAAGGCAGGCAACGACATGATCATGAGCACACCGGGCTTCTACGAAGGAGCGCTGGATGCCCTTAAGGAAGGCATGATTGAGGAGACCGACCTGGATGCGCCTGTCGGGCGGATTCTTCGACTGAAATTCGCACTCGGCCTCTTCGAGAATCCGCGCATACCGGACCAGACCAGAATCGCCGGCGACATCGGCACACCCGAGCACACCGAGCTCAACCTCGAAGCGGCCAGGGCATCGCTGGTGCTGCTGAGCAACGACGGCACCTTACCGCTCCTGCCCACGCACACGACGTCGCCTGCGCCTCGGACCATCGCACTCGTGGGTCCGCTTGCGGACGACCCCAACAACCAACTCGGAGATTGGGCCGGCGGTTCGGGTCAGGTCGGCTGGATTCACGAGGAGCCCAGAGAGACGGTGACCACCGTGCTCGACGGGTTGCGCAGCGAAATTCCCCAGGATTGGGATGTGCGGTATGCAAAGGGCGCGGATATCCTCACGCTGGAAAGCGACCCTGCAGGCGCATACTTCCCCGACGGGCAGCCGAGACCGCCGGTCCAGCAGGCGTGCTCTCCCGATCCCGCCATGCTCGACGAAGCCGTATCCGCCAGCGAAGCCGCGGACGTGACGATCGCCGTCGTCGGCGATGTCATCGAACTGGTGGGCGAAGGCAGGTCGACGGCCACCCTGGAGCTGTTCGGCGCTCAGAACGCTCTGTTGGAAGCGGTCAGCGAATCCTGCAAACGTCGCGGGAAGCCATTCATCATCGTATTGATGGCCTCGAAACCGCTGATACTGCCCTCATGCGCAGAAGACGCCGCAGCCGTCATCTGGGCAGGCAATCCGGGAATGCAGGGGGGACGAGCCCTGGCGGAACTTCTGCTCGGCAAAATCGAGCCCAAGGGCAGACTGCCGATATCCTTCGCCCGGCACAGCGGACAGCAACCAACGTATTACAACCAGATACGCGGCCAACACGGTCTGCGCTACGCGGATCTCACCCAGGAACCCGCCTACTGCTTCGGCCAGGGACTATCCTATTCAACCGTTGAATACCAGACCGCGACCCTGGACGTTCTAGGCAGCGATGGCGAAATCGACCCGAGCCGCTCGCTCGATGACGTTCATGCCGATGACACGCTCCGCGCACGCGTCACCCTGCACAACACCGGCGACAGGCAGTCGCTGGAGACGGTGCAGCTCTACATTCACGATGTGGTGACCTCCGTCAGCTGGGCGAACAAGGAACTCAAGGGATTCACCCAGGTCTTGGTACATCCCGGGGAGCACGCCACCGCGACCATCGACCTCAGCGTCGCGGACTGCACACTGGTCGACGCCGAGGAGAAGCGCGTGGTCGAGAACGGCGATTTCGAGGTGCTCATCGGCTCATCCTCGAAGGATTCGGACTGCCAGACGCTGAAATTCACCGTCAACTAAGCCGAAACCTCCAGGCATGCCCGCTGTGAAGCGGTTTGTGTAGGGATGTTTCAACGAATGGCGGATTCACGTCAGTGAATCCGCCATTTTGCAATGCAGAGACTCTTGGTATAGCCAGAAATCCCTACACAATCGACCTGGACCGGTCAGCGCCTACTCGCCCGCCACCGCGATGGCGTCGATCTCGACAAGAGCGCCCTTGGGAATCATGTTGTTGCCGAAAGCCACGCGTGCCGGCTTCACCGAAGCGATGAACACCTTGGCATATTCCTCGTTCACGGCCGCGAAGTCGTCGACGTCTTTCAAATAGATGGTCGCACGAACGATATTCTCCATACCGCTGCCCGCAGCGTCGAGAATGTTCTTGATGTTGCGCAAGGCCTGAGTGGCCTGCTGCGCTGCAGACTCACCGGCAAGCTCACCGCTTGCGGGGTCTATGCCGAGCTGACCGGAAACGAACACGAAACCGTTGGCCTTCACGGCCTGGCTGTAAGCACCCAGTGCGGTAGGTGCGTATGCGGTTGCAACTTCCTGAATGTTGGCGCTCATGATTCTCCTCGATCGACGACGATAAGCTTCCTTCATCATTCAAGATACCGCCGTTGCCTCCGGCCATCAAACCTCCATCACCCGGCCGAGATGCGAGAGCCTACACCGAGCTACACGAAGACGGAGTCGAGTTGCCCCATACCACCAATGGCATGAGGCAACAGGAAATCGGATGTTGCCACACTCATCGTCGTGAGCGCAGCATGACCTCTTCGATGGCAGCCATCACCGAATCAGGAAGGTGCGACCACTGCAAGTCGCCGACTCGACGGGGTCCTCGATTCAGTGCTCTCAATCCGGACAGACTTTCCATACCATCCGCATCCACCGCGGCCAAGACTTTCTCCTTGGTGAGATACGGCATCTGAGCGGCGAAGAGAATATCGAATACCTCGTCACGCAGATTCTGCGAACGCAGTCTCACTCCGCTCTGCTCAACGTCGGTGAATTCGATGTCCACGTGAGATGAACGCCGCACCCCGTGAACATCCACCCTCATGCTCGACGTGTCTGCGTCGTAGGAAAGATCGCACCTGGCCTCGATCCCATCCACGAACACCCGAGCATCCGTGGGTTCGACACCGCGCAGGATAATCTGCCAGTTGCGGGAATCGGGCATGGTCCGCAGGCTCCCCGCATCCGGAACAATGCTCAGTCTCGCACCATCCACATGCCAGTCAAGGGTCACCGTCGTTTCCACAAGTCCGGCCTGTTCGGCAGCCTTGGCGAAATCGGCGGACTCCGGGAAGGTTCCGTCATCCTCGCGTAAGATGAATTTCCCGTTGTCACCAGGGAACACCACCAACGTCAGGCTTTCGGGATTCGACACATCGTTGATCCTGCGCCCTGCCTCGGCGCCTGCAGGAGGAAGCTGCTGCAGCGGCACGATACCGCCCGCCTTGGCGAACACCGGAATCCTGTCCAAGGGGCGCCAGACCTGCATCATGCGCCCTGCACTGCCGCTCGACAGATATCGTCTTCCGTCGAAGAAATCAAAATACTCCCCTTGCGGGAACCAGACGTCGGCGTGGCCCAACCTCGACTCGGTATCGACCAGCTCAGTGATCGGCGCCACGATCAACTGGGTGCCGAAACGGAACTGGTTGGGAACCTCGTATGACTCCTCGATCTCGGGATGTTGCCAATACATCGGTTCAACCAACGGCTCGCCGTCATACGCCGCTCTCCAATTCATCGTATACAGATAGGGAATCAGACGATGCCTAAGCTTCAATGCCTCGTCCATGACCGATCTGACTTCGGCGTGGAAGTTCCACGGCTCCTTCGTATTGAACGATGAGGCTGAGGAATGCAGACGGTTGATCGGGCTGAAAGTTCCGAGCTGGTACCACCTCGCTTCCAGCTCCTCATCTCTTGAGCCGTACATGTGTCCGCCGATATCATGGCTCCACCAGCCATATCCGATATTGCTCGCCGTGGCCGTGAAGCACGGCTGGAATTTCAAGGAATCCCAAGACACCAAGGTGTCTCCCGAGAAGCCTATCGGATAGCGGTGCGAGCCCGGTCCCGCATAACGCGAGAAGGTGAGCGGCCAGCGCCCTTCACGACCGGAATCCAGATAATGCAGATGGTTGAGCATCCACAAGGGATCCAACCCCTCCATGCGCGTCACACCACCCTGCTGCCAATCCAGCCACCAGAAATCCACCCCTTGCCGTTCCAGATCATGGTGCAGGTCAGCATACGCCTGCACAAAACGCGGACGGGTCAGATCGAAATCAACCGTTTGCCCCGTACCCGGATCAATTCCCAGACTTTCGGCCGCCTTGACGTATCCTTCCTCGAACGCCCTGATGCCGTCACGGGGATGAACGTTCAACGTGACCTTCATCCCTCGCCGATGCAAGGACGACAGGAAACCTTCCGGATCCGGGAAGAGCTCACGATTCCAGGTATACCCTGTCCACCCGGAACCATACTTCGGGTCGATGTCGACGACGTGCCAATCCATATCGATGACCGCGGTGGTGAAAGGCAGCCCCTCCTTCACGAAGCGACCCATCAGCGCCAGATACTCCGCGGCATCATACTTGTAGAATCTGCTCCACCAGTTGCCGAACACGAAACGTGGCAGGAGCGGCGTATGACCGCTCAACGCGTAGAAGGCCTTCACCGCATCACGGTATCGATGCCCGTAACCGAAGAAATACAGATCCTGTTCCTGGTGTTCCCTTGCAAAGATCCAGGAACCATACGGATTGGGCTCGCCCTTCACTCGATCGGCGGGTGCCAGCACCTTCGATGCGGAATCATCGATGACGGCCCAGCCGTCCCTGGAGCACAGCCCCTCCCCAAGGGGTATCGCACCGTCCGCCTCATCCAAGGTCCTTGCCGTTCCTCTGAGATTGCCACGAGAATGTTCGCCGTAATGCCAGGTGTTGAATTGGGAATCGACACCCTTGACGACCACGCTCAGTCCCTCCTTGGAGAAGGGTTTGCCGTCATAGGTCACGTGCAGCGCATCGGTATCGATAATCGTGAGGTCGCCGTGGTGCGTGACTCGGTACTCCGGCGTTGGACCGAATGACCTGTTCCAGGCTATCTGTGTTGGCAGATCCTCGAAAACACCGTCATCCGACCACTCGAATCTGAGCAGTGCCTCATCAAGAATACCGATGCGCCAACATTCGCCCTGCACGATAGCGTCAGGGTTCATACCTGCCTCGGTCGTGGGCGTGAAAGCCACAAGTGCTTGGGATTCCTTCATACTCGTGCGTTCCTTTTTCAATCGAGTTGTGTGGTGATCCGAGGAGGATCTCACTTTCCACTGCCTGACGCTATGCCGGCGATGAATTGTTTCTGGAAAATCATGTAGACGACAATCACCGGGATGATCGCAATAGATGTCGCCGCGAACAGACCACCGTAGTCGGTCCCATACTGACCGTTGAACATTTTCAGCCCAACCGACAACAGCTGTTTTTTATCGTCCGTGATCATCAGGAAGGGCCAGAGATAGTCCTCCCAGTTCCAGAGGAAGGTGAAAATAGCCAGAGCCGCAATGGTGTTATGACTTATCGGCAGAATGATGCGATGGAAGATCCTTGAGTCGCTGGCTCCGTCCAACTTCGCCGCCTCAATCAGCTCGTCAGAGATCCCGCCAATCGACTGCTTGAAGAGAAAGACCCCAAAACCGCTCACGAGACCCGGAACGATAAGCGATCTGTATGAATCGAGCCAACCGAAATCCACCATCATCTCATACTGAGGAATAATGGTTACCGCCCAGGGAATCATCATGGTGCTCAACACCACGCCGAACAACACATCCCGTCCCCGGAAGTGCATCTTCGAGAACACATACCCCAGGACGGCGCTGGTGTAGATGATGATGATGGTTTTCACCGTTGCCACGAAGAGCGAATTGGCGAACAGTCTGAGGAAGTCGAATTTCTGCTGAATTCCCGAATAGTTGGACAGAGTCGTCGGCGTCGGGAAAATCGAGGAGGTGATTTTGACGATGTCACTGTTGGTCGCGAAGGATGAGATCAGCATCCACAGGAAGGGAACGATCGTGATGAACGCCAAGGCGAACAACAGAATCGTCAACGTGATAGAGGCTGCTTTTTTCATGATTGCTCCATGTCTCCGGACGCTCTGAACATCAGTATGGTGAGGACTCCGGTTATGGCGAAGAGAATGACGCTCATTGCCGAAGCGGTGCCAAAGTCGTATTTCTGGAAAGCCTGATCGAAAATCAGATAGCTGATGGTGTACGTCTCCGTACCGGGGCCGCCTTCGGTCATGACCAGAATCTGCACATAGGCCTGCACATAGGTGATCAACGAGGTGATCACGATGAACAGCGTGGTCGGTTTGAGCAACGGCAAGGTAATCCGCCAGAAAGTCTGCCACGAGTTGGCACCGTCAATCTGGGCCGCCTCATAGACGTCCCTGGGCAGATTCATCAGGCCCGCCAGGTACAGGACCGTGGCGTAACCGAAGTCTTTCCAGATGGTCATGATGATGATCGCAGGCAGCGCCCAATGCGAATCATTAAGCCAGTTGATGTCAAGACCTGTGACTTTGTTAATCATGCCGAATTGAGGATCGAACATCCACATCCACACAAAGGACACAGCGACCAGAGGTGTGATCGTCGGCATATAGAACAATCCACGCAGCGAATCTTTCGCCTTCACCAGGCGAGAGCTCAGCAGCAGTGCCAGGCCAAGGCCCAGGATGATTCTGAACACGATGGAGAACACCGAGAAATATGCGGTGTTCCATAATGATTTCCAGAAGAGACCGTCAGTCAGCACGGCCTTGAAATTGTCCAATCCGACCCAGTTGTATGTACCTACCAGTGGATTCCACTCATGCAGACTTCCCGCGAAAGCCTTGTATATCGGATAGACCATGAAGATACTGAAATATACGATTAACGCAGTGACCGCGATATTGCGCATATTGAACACCCGTTGCACCACGGTGTCATTCCCGTCCCTGACCCGGCGCCGTTTCCCCCGCACGCCAGGATCATTCTGTGAAGCTGCCATTTCCGCCCATTTCCAAACGCTTGTTTTCCTGCAATGTCAAGATTCGCCAGGAATCTGCGTATTCAAGGTGCGCACCGCACGCCTTGAATACGCAGTTCCCCCAAAATTCGATAGAGATCTACGCTCACTGCTGAGCGGCGGCCTCGTCATAGAATGCGTACTTGCTTTCCACCGAAGTGAAACTGCCGCTCTTCATATCCTTATCGATCTGCGTCTGTGCGTCGCTGACGGCCTTGGAAATCGATGTGCCGTTCTGGAACACGTTCTGGAAGGCTTGCTTGGGGCTGGTCTCCATAGTCGACGGGGCAGGTCCAGGCCAGATGAGCCTGTCTATACGAGGCTTGATCGCCGCCATAACAGGATTGGACAGAATCTGCTCATCATTCTGCATGCTCTTCTTTGCAGGGAAGGAATTCAGGGCCTGCACCGCATAACGCTGGAAGTCGTCATTGGCGAGCATGTATTTGACGAAGTCCTGTGCCACCTTCTGCTGCTCTTCGTTCTGGTTCTTGTTGATTCCGGCGGTTGACTCGCCGTTATACCGGTCATAGGCGAACGGCGTATCTTCGGTGAACGTCGGAGTAGCGAATACGCCGTAGTCGACATCAGGATACTTCTCCTTCATCGTGCCTTCCATCCACCCCCAGCGATACACCATTGCGGTCTGGCCGTTGCCGAAACTCTGGGTCGCGTCGTCACCGAAATTCGTGGCTCCTACCTTGTCCTTGTCATACAGGTCCTTGAGGAACTGGAGATTCTCCTTGGTGACGGCATTGTCGTAGTTGCCCTTCGTGCCCGCCTTGTTGAACATCAACTCGCCCTTTTGATAATTCAGGCCCTGCCAAAGCGCGTCATACGTACTGTCCCCGTTGATATTGAAACCGGCCTGCACCATCTTGGACCCATCGAACTTCGTAAGCTTTTTCGCCACGGCGACGAGCTGGTCCCAGGTTTTCGGGATGTCGCTGTCAGTCAGACCTGCTTGCTTCCACATCGTTTTGTTGTAATAGATGTTGCCGGTGTTGATGACCGAATCGATATAGGCTACTTTGCCGTCGACCTCATGTGTGTTGACATTGGTGTAGTCGGCTTCCAGATCCTTGATCGGAATATCATAGTTGGCGAGGTATGGGCGCAGCAACGCATCCTGCGAATTGTGCACGTTGAACAACGCAGGCCCGTTCTTGCCTTTGAGCGCCAGCGGGAGCTTAGTCCAGTAGTCGTCCCACGTGACAGTTACCACATTGATTTTGACATTGGGATAAATCTTTTCGTAATCCTTTATCAGTGAGATCACCGGATCGGTGCTCTTATCTCCCCAAGTCCAGTAATCGACCGATATCGGCTTACCTCCGTTGACGAGATGATTGGGGTCGTATTTGACGTTCTCGCCAAGGACTTCGAGCCCTTTGTCGCTTTTGGTATCGGTTACTCCTGAAGATTCACCAGAGCCACCGCCGCAAGCAGCCAGTGAAATAATGCTAAGCGTTGCAACACAAGCAGCGACACAGCGTTTGAGATTCATTTTTCCCTCACTTCGTTGTAAGTATTGAAGAACACGACTACTTTACAACTAGGACTTCTGAGTTGTCAAAACAAATTCTCATGTAAATATTGTCATTTTATGCAAAGCTTTGCAATACTGCCCTTGTTTCTCTACACTGTGCTCGTGCACCCGATGGCGCATTGTGGACAGACGGCGGCCGTAACCACGGGCATACGAGCAGTACGCCAGGGACAACAACGATTCTTCGATTCAAAGGATACGATTGCTACAGCTTGCAGATAGGAGGCAGCGATGAAAGCCAGCATCAGCGAAGTCGCACGACAATCAGGTGTCTCGGTGGCAACGGTATCCCGTTCCTTCACCCGGCCGGAACTCGTTTCGGAAACCACCAGAGCCAAGGTTCTCAAAGCAGCGGAATCCCTCAACTTCGCCGTTTCGCGAGCACCAGGCACCCTGAAATCGGGGCAGTCACTGAGAATCGCCCTGCTTATTGGCAGCGCCGATATTGAATGGTTCACTGCGGGAATCATGTCAGGTCTGAACGCGGTGCTTCGCGAGGAAGGATATGACCTGGTGCTGTATCCGATAGACAGTCTCGAAACGCGGAAGGACTTTTTTGCGGATCTCCCGTTGCGCCGCAATGCGGACGCGGTAATCGTATCCTCCTTCGACATTCTTCCTGAAGAAGTAACCAGACTCAAATCCATGAACATCCCCGTCGTCGGCATCAACGTCTCTTCGCCTTCTGGCTTCAGCGCCTCCGTCAGCATCGACGACGGCACCGGCATCGGGCTGGCTGTCCGCCATCTGCATACACTGGGGCATACGAACATCATGTATATTCTCGAGTCGTTCGGATCCTCATTGAGCTTCAGCTCACAACTGCGGGTTACGGGATTCATCAAAGCCTGCGAGAAACTGGGCATACATCAGCAGGTGTTGCAGGTCGATGACGACGACACCTGCATCAATGCGTCCATGACGGCGCTGCTAGGACAACAAGAGCCCGCAACCGCCCTTTGCTTCCACCAGGACTCACTCGCCGTGCCCTTTCTGTTCCAGATAAGGAAATACGGGATGGACGTTCCCAAGGACATATCGATCACAGGTTTCGACGACAGCACCTTCGCCGAGGAAGTCGGGTTGACCACCATCAGACAGGATCCGCGCGCACTCGGAATGATTACCGCGAAGAAAACACTGGCATTGATCCGAGGCGAGCATGTCGATGCCGCTCATCAGACCGTACCGGTCGAACTCATTCTGAGGCACACCACGACTCGGGCACAGCCTTCAACACACCACCGGTGACTGGTATTCACTGACCGCAGTGGCATCATGAGTCAAGGCATTACCGGGAAAGTGGGCTTAATGGGATTCGAACCCACGACCTTCTGCTCCGGAGGCAGACGCTCTATCCACTGAGCTACAAGCCCGTATGCCTAACGGCAACCCGTCCATACTATGCCAATACCGCGTCAAATGCACACGCGGCATCGAAAGCCCCTCCCCTCTAAGCGTCGCAGGTGGCACATGCACCCGCCCGGCGACCGGCACCAGCGTGCCCACATCACCGCCAGACCCTACAATGATGGCATGAGAGACGATCTGAGCGACTTCGAATACGAACGACGATTCTTCTGCCATGCCTTCCCCGCGGATCTGGATGACGGCGACGCACCGATTCTCATCGTTCAGAGCTACTACGTCCATCAGGATAATTTCGCACTCCGGGTGAGACTCCAGGCGCACAACGTCCGTTTGACCATGGATGGTCAGACTCAGGCGATAGCGACGCTGCAACGCTACCGTGACGCTTTCACGGACGCCTCCGTCACCGTCAAGGGGCCGGCAATCGGTGGAACCCGGTACGAAGCGGAGAGGGACATCGACCCGGATGTCGCCGTCGAACTGGTGCTGCGCGGAGGCTCTCCCATAGTCAAGAACCGCTACAGCGCCTGGCTTGGGGAGGACGGCTGGGACATCGACGTCTTCGGCGGAAGCAACGCGCCGCTTATCGTGGCGGAAGCGGAGCGACGCGGACCCGTCACCGACCTGGTGATACCGGACTTCTGCGTCACAGAAATCACCGACGACGTTCGCTTCTCCAACGACGGCCTGGCTGAACGCCCCTATGCTCTGTGGAAGGAGCAATTCGAATATGAGCTGCTCACCACCGGCCCGCATTTCCTGGAGGGCTTCGGCACGAACCGCAGGGAGAAGCACTGAGCTTACGACGCCAATGCCCGCGCCACACTGTGGGACATCGACGTCGGTGCCGACACCCTTCAGGAAGCGGGGTCATCCACCTGCTGTCAGTACATCAAGGTGGCGAGACGCTGACGTGCGGTTTTCAGCCGAGGATCGGAAGCCTCGGGAATCAGGAAGTATTCAAGCAGCCGTTGGCGCACGGGCTCCATCTGGTCACGATGACTTCCCAAATACTCGAGCAGCCGGTCGAAGGCGTCGCCGATCTGCCCGCCGATCATATCGACATCCGCGACGGACAGCTGCGCCTCCGCATCATCAGGATGCTCGGCCGCCTCCTGTCGCACGACCCTGACATCCAACGCCGCTGAACGAGCCAGCAGCAAGGCCTTGGCACGTTCCCTGGCCGCAAGCGTATCGCTAGGGTCATCCTCGAGCACCGCAGCATACGCCTCGGCAGCACCTGAATAATCGCCTTCCTCGGCGAGCTGGTGTGCACGTTGGTGAGCGGCGGGGAACGCAGGAGCATCTTCAGCTGCCTCGGTCTGTTCATCCGAAGCCGAGTCCGCGGTCTCCTGATACGGCGCGGTGCCGGTCACTCCTGACTGCTGTGCGAGGCTGATGACCTGCGGGATGAGTTCATCGGTGAGTTGCTTGAGCTCTTCATCCGACGGCATCCCCTGCAGCACAGGCATGGGTCTTCCACCTATCAAAGCGAATAACGCCGGAGCTCCCTGGACGCGGAAGGCCTGCGCGATCTCAGGTTCGGCAGCTATGTCGATACGCGCGAGCTGCACCTTGCCCTCCTGTACGTTGACCGCATCCGCCAGCGCCTTGGCAAGCGGGAACAGGCGTTTATCGCTCGGCACCCATAGCAGCAAGAGAATCGGGAACGTCGCCGAAGTCTGCATCACCGCCTGGAAACCCGATGACGTGGTGTCGATGACATATCCGCCTGCCGCCGGGGCACCGCCCTCTTCACCCGGCTGAGCCTTCGCCTGATGCTTGAGAGCTTCCAGATCGACCGCGCCCGCCAAAGAGACCCCGGGTTGGAATCCTTGATTATTTGTTGCCATATGACCCTCCTGCTTACTCATATCTCTGCGAACCGCCGTTGAACGGCTCGAAGGCCGCAATGGATGCAACGACCAGTCCGCGCAAAAAGTTGCGTTATTGAGCTTCGACCGTAATCGGCTGACGCTCGGCGCCGACTGCCTGTATCTTCGCATCCGAACCTGCGGGCGGAATATACATCGCCACGACGTTCACATAACTCGCCTTGATGGTGCTGGTCGCCGTCGTCGTTCCGAACAAGGCTTTCTCCGCATCTGAGGCAGGAAGGGATTCACGTCCTTCACCGGCGGTTCTGGTCCAGACCGAATTGATCTGGGCGACCACAAGGTCACCACCATCCGAGGAACGCATTACCTTGATGCCGTCGGCCTGCGCGGAGAATACCTGCTGCTGAGTACCGTTGTTGGCGGCGATGCCTTCCTGCACCGTTTCCGTAAGCTTCCCGAGATCCTGGCGGAAATAATCAGCGCCGAACTCATCGGCGTATTTGCTGGAAGCGCCGTTCTGCAACAGATCCGCATACCGTTGCACCGCCTGGGCCGGGGTGGCGACGAGTCCGCTGTCATTCACCTGTCCCATCTGGGAGCCGATGCTGGGAACCTGGAATTTCGGCAACTGAGCCCCGGGAAAGAGTCGTGCGACGCCCCAAAGCTTGAAGTTCTCCCGTGCCGAATTCTGATCAAGCACCAGCAGTCGTTTCGATTGCTGGTCCGAGGTGGTGGTGGTGATGGTGAACACCGAACGCGGCCAACCGCTATCGGTCGGAATGACCGTCTGCATGATGTCACTGGGAATCGTGGTCTTCGCATCGAGCGTGCCGGTGGCCTGAGCGACCTTCAATTCGCTGGTACGTATCTGCAGTTGCGGTCCGGTGACCCTGGACTCAAGCAATGAAGGGTCCTTCGTCTCATTGGCATTGTTCAGACTGTCGAGAATCTTGTCCCGTATCGCCTTCTCCTGCTTCTGAGTCAGATCAGGAGCTTTGGAACTCGAGGTGGATGTGGAGACCTGCGGCACCTGCCCCTCGCAGGCGGCAAGGGTAAACGCCAGAGAACCCGCCAGAATCGCACAGAACGTGGCCTTCATACCTTTTCTGATACTCATTGCTCCTCCCCTGCCGTGTTCGTACCGGCACTTTCACTCACCTCGGCGTCACGGTTTGCGGAATCGTCGGCCTTGTCTTCCGCCGAGTTATCCTTCTTGGCTTCCTCCGAGGACAATCTGGCGAAGAATGCCGCCAGATCCTCGTTGCTGATAACCGTCGTCTCTTCGGAGGAAGATGCCTGTACTGCATCTTCAGAGTGCGTCAATGGCTTCGAGCTGCGATTCATGCGCTGCGCACGCCGTGATGAACGCTCCGAACGGTGTTCACGCTCCGTCTCGGAACGCTCGGCATCTGAACGAGACCTATCTTCCTGCGCATTCTCGTGCGGGTTCTCGTGCCTGCTATGGCGTTCAGTGTCGCCGTCACCTGATTCGTGAACGGGATGCATCTCATCCTCGACCGCGGCGACAACGGCCTGCAGACCGTGATGCTTGTGCTTGTGCTGCTGGTCGGCAACCATGTTGCGCGAACCAGCGTCGATAATCTTGGGTGTGCCCAGACTTTCCTCCGGCTCCGTGGAGAAGGCCTCATCCTGAGTGAGGTGCCTACGGGACCTGTCGCGTCGTTTGCCGTTCCTGTCCTTGTCCGCAGACTTCGAAGCGGATTTCGACCTGACCGCCGAACGTATGCCTCGTCCTATAGGTGACAAGGTGCCGGTGAAGGCCTGGAGTACGGTAATCTCGGGCTCCTGTTCCTCATGGCCCTCGGCTTCGCGTTTACGCCTTCGCTCCGGTTCCATGGCGAACACCGATGCCGTCATCACACCGAGAACCGCAAGCAGACCTCCGGCAAAGTACAAGGGCATGGCGAAATCGGGGACCTGGGTGCGTACCCAGCTCATCGTCAGCGACGTTCTGCCCTGAGAATTTGCATCCTGAGCCGCACTCGCGTCGGTGTCGGCTATCAGCACCGTGCGATTGCTGTCATCGGTGATCTTCATGCTGACAGACCCTGTGGCGCATTTCGTGCTGAGCCACATATCGGAATCCTGGAACGCCACCGCGTTCTCTGAGGACTGCGCCGATGCGGCGGCAGTGCTGCGCTGTTCCAGCGTGTTCCAGGTATCGAGACCGGTGATTCTCGTATACCGATGACCTGCCAGCCACCCTGACACATCCTGCGCGTAACCGATGGCCATGCATACGGTCGCCTGGGCATCCGAGGCCTTGAGAGTCACATCCACCTGGTCGTCCACAAGGTTCAGGACACCCGGGTCCGTGGTGATGTACCGTGACGTCACCGATGTGTCAGCCGAAATGTTCCGACTCGGCTTCCATACGGTCGCGTTCATAATCCCCAACACGATGCATGCAACGGCGAGCAGGCCGAGGACGGGAGTGACGACACCCCTCATCAGCCTGCTGCGACGCGAAGGTGCTCCCCCTGCGGAGTCTTCGTTCTTTTCGTGTGCTTTTCCATCCATAACACCGCTATTCTACAGGTTCCCCAAACCCTCGGCTTAATCGCAAAATCAGGACAAGGCGTTAGAGTTAGCCAATATGCGACATATACTCAGCAAACACCAGTTCGGCAAGGCGCTTTCAGTGTGCTGCGCCCTGACGATGTGCCTCGGTCTGGCGGCTTGCGGAAGCGGTTCGGCTTCCGATAGCTCCTCCTCCAGCGCTTCCTCGTCCTCCTCCGCCAGCTCCAGCGTCAAACTCTCCAAAATGACCGGCGTCGAGGCAAAAGGCGAACTCGGCAAAAAACCGACGGTAAGCTTCTCCAAGCCTTTCGACGTTCAGAACAACACCTACTCCATCCTTCAGGAAGGAAACGGCGAGGCGCTTCAGGACGGCGACCGTGTCTGCGCTCAGAGCATCGCCATCAGCGCCGTCAACGGCTCGGAATTGGATTCGACCTGGGAGAAGAACACCCCCGACTGCTCGATGGTCATACGGACATCCTCGATGAACTCGGCCTACTATAACCTGCTCAAAGGTCAGAAAATCAACACGACGATAGCCTTCGGCATCAAGGACACCTCCACCAGCACGGCGACGACGTCATCGAACGCCACCACATATCTGATGGTGATGACCCTGGTCTCCAAGTCCAAGGCCCTGACACGCGCCGAAGGCACTGCGGTCACCGATATTCCCTCCAATCTGCCGAAGGTCACGCTCGACAAGACCGGCAAGCCGTCACTGGACATGAACGACTACAAGCCGGGCAGTGACATGGTCGTCCAGACCCTCATCAAGGGCAGCGGAGCCGAAGTCAAGGATACGCAGACCGTCAGCGCGAATTACACCGGATGGCTCGCAAGCACCGGAAAACAGTTCGACTCCTCATGGGATAGAGGCACCGCCACCGATTTCAGCCTGAGTCAGGTGATTTCGGGTTGGAAGCAGGGTCTTGCCGGACAGACCGTGGGTTCACAGGTCCTGCTGATCATTCCTCCGAGCCTGGGCTATGGTTCGGAAGCGCAATCAAGCATCCCGGCGAACTCGACCCTGGTATTCGTGGTCGATATCCTCGCGGCATATTAATCCCGACGCGGACTGCAATATAAGAGGTGCGCCCCCATCCGAGACTGATGACTCAGTCCTCGGATGGGGG
>OMJG01000329.1_pt1 | contig 36505 bp, 42 predicted proteins | sample 1646431 | NCBI WGS metagenome assembly OMJG01 (sample SAMN03771674, study PRJEB25209) | food metagenome | isolation source: Cotija cheese | place: Mexico:Jalisco,Michoacan | collected 2011-12-12
TGGTTATGATACAGGCGATTTTAGACAAGCTGCCATCAAATTACGGGGCGCAGGATCGTGGCCGCCGTCGTCGTGGTGCTGCTGGTGGCCGGCGCCCTGCTGGGGGACGCGGTGGCCCGGACCCGCGCCGAGACCGAGGTCGCCGATCAGGTCGCCACCGCCGTCGGAAGCGACCCGTCCCGCATCGGGGTCTCCATCGGGGGCTGGCCCTTCCTCACCGTGCTGGCGACCGACAGGCTGGACTCGGTGGACATCACCGCGCCGGCGGCCACTGTGAAGAAGGACCAGCAGAGCGCCACTTTCACCGACGTCACGATCCACGCCTCGGGGCTGCGCAATGTCCGCGACATCGATGCGACCGTGATGGACAGCGCGGACGCCACTGCCAGGATCACCTGGAAGGAGCTCTCGCGGCTGTCCGGCTCGACCATCACCTCGGCCGGCGGCTCACGCGTCCAGCTGGTGCGCTCGGTGAAGGTGCTGGGGGCCTCGGTGTCGCTGAAGATCTCCGCGGCGCCCAGCATCAGGACCGAGGACCGGCGCATCGTGTTCTCCAAGCCTCAGGCCGACGTCGACGGGATCTCGGTCCCCTCGACGCTTCTGGAGCCGGCTGTCGCCTCGATCTCAGACCGGATCGACCTTCCCGATCTGGGAAACCTGAAGTACCAGTCGCTGAGGGCCGACTCCCGGGGACTGGTCGTCTCGCTCTCCGGCGACGCCGTCGCGATGAAGGATCTCATCGGCGGGTAGTCTCCGGTGTAAGCCGACCGCGAAGCCGGGATGGCCGGTGGCGTGGCGGGGGTTACGTTTAGCGCGGCCGTCGACAGGGGAATGTGGCATACCCGGCGGTCCTTATCATCACCTGGATCCGGAGGTAATCAATGAACGTCGCCGAACAACTCGTCCAGCAGCTGGTTGACGCTGGAGTGCGACGGATCTACGGCATTGTGGGTGACTCCCTCAATCCGATTGTCGAAGCGGTGCGCAAGACGGGTGGTTCCGCGAAGGGTGGAATCGACTGGGTGCACGTCCGCCACGAGGAGGCCGCCGCCTTCTCCGCCGCCGCAGAGGCCCAGCTGACCGGAGAGCTGGCCGTGTGCGCCGGTTCCTGCGGTCCGGGCAATATGCACCTCATCAACGGGCTCTACGACGCCCACCGTTCGGGCGCACCGGTCCTGGCCATCGCCTCCCACATCCCCAGCGTCCAGATCGGTTCGGACTTCTTCCAGGAGACTCATCCCGACCGCCTCTTCACCGAGTGCGCGTCCTACTGCGAACTCATCTCCACGGCCCAGCAGGCCCCGAGGGTCATCAACTCCGCGATCCGCCACGCCTCGGCACTCGACGACGTGGCCGTCATCACCATCTCCTCCGACGTCTCGGGCGCCAAGGCGGTCGCACCCACACCGGTCTACGTCCCGGCCCGTCGCGCGGTCATCGCCCCCAATCCCGAGGATCTCACCCAGCTGGTGAAGCTCCTCAACGACTCGAAGAAGGTCGCCATCTTCGCCGGGCTGGGCGTCGAGGGAGCCCACGACGAGGTCATCGCGCTGGCCGACAAGCTGAAGGCTCCGATCGGCCACAGCCTTCGCGGCAAGGACTTCATCCAGTACGACAACCCCTTCGACGTCGGCATGACCGGCCTGCTCGGGTACGGCGCCGCCGCGGAGGGGATGAAGGACGCCGACGTGCTCCTCCTGCTGGGCACCGACTTCCCGTACAACCAGTTCCTCCCCGACACCCTCACCGTCCAGGTGGACTCCCACCCCGAGAAGCTCGGCCGCCGGACCGACGTGTCCTTCCCGGTCCAGGCCGACGTCAAGCCCCTGGTCGAGGCGCTGCTGCCGCTGGTCAAGGAGCACGACGACAAGTTCCTCAAGGCGACCGTCAAGCGCCATGCCAGGATCATGAATGCGCCGGTGGGCTCCTACACCCGCAATGTCGAGCACATGAAGCCGATCCACCCCGAGTACGTTGCCCACGTGCTCAACGAGGTGGCCGACAAGGACGCGATCTTCACCGCCGACACCGGCATGTGCAATGTGTGGACCGCCCGGTACATCGACCCGCTGGGCACGCGCCGTCTCATCGGCTCCTTCAAGCACGGTTCGATGGCCAACGCCCTGCCGATGGCGATCGGCGCCCAGGTCTCCCATCCCGGCCGTCAGGTCATCTCGGTCTCCGGGGACGGCGGCCTGTCGATGCTGCTGGGCGAGCTCGTCACCGCCCGGATGCACAACCTTCCGGTGAAGGTGGTCGTGTTCAACAACTCGACCCTCGGCATGGTCAAGCTGGAGCAGTACGTCGGAGGCCTGCCCGATTTCGGCACCGACGTCCACGACGTCAACTACGCCGGTGTGGCCAAGGCCATGGGCTTCCACGCCCGACGGGTCGATGACGCCAAGGACATCCGCGAGGCCCTCACCGAGGCCCTCCAGGCCGACGGCCCGGCCCTGGTCGAGGTGCTCACCGATCCCAACGCGCTGTCGCTGCCGCCCGAGATCAAGGGCGAGATGCTCATCGGCTTCGCCACCGCCATGAGCAAGGTGGTGTTCAACCGCGGTGCCGGCGAGGTCGTCTCGATGGCCACCTCGAACATGCGGAACATCCCGAGGCCCTGAGCCCACGGCACACCGGCCGGGCGTCCCGTCATGGGGCGCCCGGCCCTGTCGTGGCCAAATCTGTCGCGGTGCGCCGGGCGATGGCCGTCCGGTGGCGCCGCGAAATGCTGTTCAGCGCGGATCGGTGGCGGTGACGTCCCCGCTGATGTCCCTGTGACGGATATCGCTGTGGAGCCGGATCTCCTTGACGTGGACCCGGCCGTCCTCGGTGCCGGCCTCGCGGTGGGCCCCGTCGGGCCCCCAGCCGGCCTCGGTGAGGAAGCTGCGCAGGGCGTCGTCGGTGGAGCGCAGCCACAGCGTCGCGCGGGTGAACCGGTCGGCGCGCAGGGTGTCGGCGACCGCGTTGATGAGGCGGGATCCGTGGCCCTGGCCGCGATGGTCGGGGTCGATGACGAACTCGGCGACCAGCGCGTCGGTCGGGTCCGCGTCCTCGTCCTCGCTGGGGCCGATGGCCGCGAAGCCGCGGACCAGGGGGCCCTCCTCGCCAGGGTCCAGGGCCACCAGGACACGGAACTCCGCCATCGGCGGACGGGTGATGGCCGTCCACCAGGCCTGCGTCATCTCCTCGGGGGTGAGCGCCCCGACCACCTCGGCCAACGCGGGATCGGCCAACCAGGCGCGCCGCTGCACCTCGGCGAGGGCCGGCGCCTCGGCCGGCAGAGCGAGACGGACGGAGGGGGAACCGGCAGTGGTTTCGGACATGCCTCACAGCGTAGGTGCCCGACAGGGGCCGTCACCGGATAGGCTGGCGCTCGTGGCAAATACTGGACTGAAGACACCGCCCACCCTCAAGCCGGACGTTCTGCGTGTCATCCCCCTGGGGGGTCTCGGCGACGTGGGACGGAACATGTCCTGCTACGAGATCAACGGAGAGATGCTGCTCATCGACTGCGGCGTGCTCTTCCCCGAGGATGATCATCCCGGGGTCGATCTGCTGCTGCCGGGCCTGGACTACCTCGATGACAAGCTCGACAAGGTGCAGGCCCTGGTGCTGACCCATGGCCACGAGGACCACATCGGAGCGGTTCCGTACCTGCTCAAGCGACGCGCCGACATCCCGATCTACGGCTCCCGGCTCACCCTGGCCCTGCTGGAGGGCAAGCTCAAGGAGCACCGGATCCGCGGCTACAAGCTCAATGTGGTCAAGGAGGGGGACACCGCCGAGATCGGCGAGCAGTTCGATCTGGAGTTCCTCGCGGTCAACCACTCGATCCCCGACGCCCTGGCCGTCTGCGTGCGCACCGACGCCGGCACCGTGCTCAACACCGGCGACTTCAAGATGGACCAGCTCCCGCTGGACCACCGGATCACCGATCTGCGCGGCTTCGCCCGGCTGGGCGAGGAGGGCATCGACCTGTTCATGGTCGACTCGACCAACGCCGAGGTGCCCGGCTTCATCAAGTCCGAGACCGAGATCGAACCGGCCATCGAGAGGGTCTTCGAGCAGGCGCAGAAGAAGCTCATCGTGGCCTGCTTCTCCTCCCACGTGCACCGCGTCCAGCAGGTGCTCAACATGGCCGTCAAGCACCATCGCAAGGTCTGCTACGTCGGCCGGTCCATGGTGCGCAATATGGCCGTGGCGCGCGACCTCGGCTACCTCAGGGTTCCTGGCGACACCCTCATCGAGTTGCGAGATCTGGACAAGTACGCCGACGACCAGGTGGTGATCGTCTCCACCGGATCCCAGGGGGAGCCGCTGTCGGCGCTGGCCAGGATCGCCAACCGCGAGCACCGCGACATCGAGGTCGGCGAGGGCGACACCGTCCTGCTGGCCTCCTCGCTGATCCCCGGCAACGAGAACGCCGTCTACCGGGTCATCAACGGTCTGACGCGGCTCGGCGCCAATGTGGTGCACAAGGGCAACGCCCTGGTCCACGTCTCGGGTCACGCGGCGGCCGGGGAGCTGCTCTACGCCTACAACATCGTCAAGCCGCGCGCCGTGATGCCGATCCACGGCGAGATCCGCCACCTCATCGCCAACGGCGAGATCGCCCGGGCCACCGGGGTGGCCGATGACAACGTCATCGTCACCGAGGACGGCGGGGTGGTCGACGTCGACGACGGCGTCCCGCAGGTCGTCGGCAAGGTCGACGCGTCCTACATCTTCGTGGACGGCACCGGCGTCGGAGAGGTCACCGAGGACGCCCTGACGGACCGGAAGCTCCTCGGCGAGGAGGGATTCATCTCCGTGGTGGTCGCGGTCAACACCCGCGAGGGGTCGATCATCTCCGGGCCCTCCATCCAGGCCCGCGGCGTCGCCGAGGACGAGGACTCCTACACCCAGGTGAGGGACCAGATCATCGAGGAGCTGAACAAGTCCCTCAAGCAGGGTGTCGACGACCCCCATCGTCTCCAGCAGGTGGTGCGCCGCACCATCGGGCGCTGGGTCTCTCGGACCTACCGCCGCCGCCCGATGATCGTGCCGGTCGTCGTGGCGGTGTGACCCCCGTCGGCCCCGGGGATTTGGGGCTGACGGGCCGTTCCGTGTAATCTGAGCAAGTTCCTTGACGGAACCACCAAGAACGAGCGAGTCGGTGCGCCTGCGCGCTTCGACAGTTGAACAGGAGAACTCCCAGTGGCTGCTGTGTGTGACATCTGCGCCAAGCGCCCCGGTTTCGGACACAACGTCCCCTGGTCGAAGAAGAAGACCAACCGGCGGTGGAACCCGAACATTCAGCGCGTGCGTGTCGTCGAGAACGGCACCCACAAGCGCATGAATGTGTGCACGTCCTGCCTCAAGGCCGGTCGCGTCTCACGCTGAACCGACGCGGGCGATCCCGCGACCTGAGAAGGCCGATCCTCGAGGGAGGGTCGGCCTTCTCGCGTCCGCGCAGTGATCGTCAAGATCTGGCGATCTCCGAGACGGTGGCCTGTGCGACCTCGACGAGGTCACGGGCGGCCAGCGCAACAGTGATGCTGCGGGTGCCCAGCACGCAGTAGACCATTGTGCGGTCGACCACCGAGGGATCGATCACGACGCTGATGCGAGGATCGATGTGCAGTGGTGTCAGACCCCCGAGCTGGTATCCGAGCTGATTCTCGATGACGTCGGGACCGAGCATCGTCAGCCGCGACCTTGCCAGGCCGATGCTCCTGGCCAGCCGCCCCTCGGCGATGCGCCGGTCCTCGGCGACCGCGGCGAAGATCCACCGCCCATCGGCGTCAAAGGCCAGGGTCTTCACCACCGCGTCCGGGCCCGCATACTCGTCCCGGAGGGCCGCCAGACCGTCGTCGACCGTCCAGATCTCACCATGGTGAATGAGACGGTGGTCAACGCCTCGCTCGGCGAGAAGCTGTTCCAGGGCGGTCTCCAGATCGGTCATGGGCCGATGCTACGGCGGGTTGTCGGCGGCCTCCGGTAACGTCACGGATGTGGATGACGTCGTCTCACCGTGGTTGACCCGCGCCCAGGAGGAACTGCACCGCCCGATCGCCGAGGTGCTCGGCACCAGAACGGCCAAGGCCTTCGGCGCCCTTCACATCGCGACCCTCAAGGACCTCCTGTCGCACGTGCCCAGGCGCTACCTGTCGGGCACCGAGACCACCGAGCTGGGACGCCTGGTGCCGGGCAGCGAGGTCGCCCTGGTCGCCGACGTGGCCCGCGTCGAGGTGCACAACATGGCCAACCGGCCCGGCCAGGAGCGCCTCGAGGTGACCCTCACCGACGGACGCGACACCCTCCCGGTCACCTTCTTCGGCAAGAAGTGGCTCGTGAGCTACTGGCAGAAGCAGTTCACCGCCAGCACCCACGGGATCTTCGTCGGCAAGGTCGGCTCCTTCAGGGACCGGCCCCAGCTCACCCATCCCGACTTCGTGATGTTCGACCGGGAGGGGCGGATCACCGGCAAGGCGGACAAGAAGACGATGGCCACCCAGGTGATGCGCAACGGGCTGGTGGGGCTGTACCCGGCCACCTCGAAGCTGCCCACCTGGACGATCGCCGAATGCGCCACCCTGGCCCTGGTCCAGACCGGCCGCCAGGAGGACACCCTCCCGGACTGGCTGCGCGACGAGGCCGAGATCATGGGCCTGTGGGACGCCTTCGAGACGGTCCACCATCCCCGCGACCTGCCCTCGGCCCAGGCCGCCTCCGAAAGACTCGTGTGGGAGGAGGCCGTCGCCACCCAGGTCACGATGGCCCGGCGACGCCGCCAGGCCGCGGTCCGCGAGGCTCCCGCCTGCCCGCCCACCAGCGGCGGACTGCTGGAGGAGTTCGATGCGCGGCTGCCCTTCACCCTCACCGACGGACAGCTGGAGGTCGGCCGCGAGATCTCGGCCGAGCTGGGGGCCACCACACCCATGCAGCGCCTGCTCCAGGGGGAGGTCGGCTCCGGCAAGACCCTGGTGGCGCTGAGGGCGATGCTCCAGGTGGTCGACGCCGGCCACCAGGCGGTGCTCCTGGCCCCCACCGAGGTGCTGGCGCAGCAGCACCACCGCACCATCACCACCCTGCTGGGCGATCTGGGCCAGGGGCACGTGCTGGGCGCCCCGGCCAACGCCACCGGCGTCGCCCTGCTGACCGGCTCGATGGCCGCAGCGCCCACCCGCGACGCCCTGGCGCGGATCGCCGACGGCTCGGCCGGCATCGTCATCGGCACCCACGCACTGCTGGGCGGGAAGGTCGAGTACGCCGGCCTGGGCCTGGTGGTCGTCGACGAGCAGCACCGCTTCGGCGTCGAGCAGCGCGGCGTCCTCACCTCGCGGGCCGACCTGCATCCCCATGAACTGGTGCTCACGGCGACCCCGATCCCCAGGTCGGTGGCGATGACGGTTTTCGGGGACCTTCAGGTCTCCAGTCTCGTCGAGCTGCCGGCCGGGCGGGCCGACGTCCAGACCACGGTCGTCGACATGCCGCGCCACCGCAGCTGGCTGGACCGCGCGTGGGCCAGGATCCGCGAGGAGGTGGACCAGGGCCACCAGGCCTTCGTCGTCTGCCCCAGGATCGACGCCCACGAGGCCGACGAGGCCGCCGACGACGCGGTCGAGGGGAGGCCGCCGTCGACGACCGTGGAGGAGCTGGCCCCCATGCTGGCGTCGGGCCCGCTGCGGGGCCTGCGCGTGGAGTCACTGCACTCGAGGATGGACAGCACGGACAAGGACGCCGTGATGGCCCGGTTCACCTCGGGGGAGAGCCAGGTGCTCGTCTCCACCACGGTCATCGAGGTCGGCGTCGACGTCCCGAACGCGACGATGATGGTGATCATGGACGCCGACCGCTTCGGCGTCTCCCAGCTCCATCAGCTGCGCGGCCGGATCGGTCGCAGCGACCTTCCCGGGCTGTGCCTTCTGGTCACATCGACGCCGGTCGACAGCCCGGCGATGACGCGGATCAGCGCGGTGGCCGGCACCCGGGACGGATTCGCCCTCGCCGAGCTGGACCTGGCCCAGCGGCGTGAGGGGAACGTGCTCGGATCCACCCAGGCCGGGCGGCGCAGCCCGTTGAGGCTGCTCAAGGTGCTCGAGCATGCCGACATCGTCGCCGCGGCGCGGGACCTCGCCGAGCGGTGGATCGAAGAGACCCCCGAGGACCCCCGCCTGCTCGACATGGTGAGATCCACCGAGCTGCTCGCCGAGGGGGACCTCATGGAGCAGGGCTGAGGGTGCCGGCCCCGCCCGCGACGTCGCGGACGGGTGCGGCGGGTCAGGCGGTGGGTTCCGGGCCGAAGGCGAAGGTACGACCGGTAATGGTGTCGGGCTCGATGCGCACCCAGGTCTTCTTGACGGTGGGGATCCAGGGGCGCAGTGGCATCTTCTCGCAGCGTGCCAGCTCCTCGGCGCCGGTGATGACCTCTGCGGTTCCCCTCAGCACCACGCTCCATCCGCCCTCATCGGTCCACCCGTCGGACTCGAAGGCGACGGCGTGGTTGCGGACGATCTCGTCGAGCTTGCTGCCCTCTGCGGTCCGGAACACCACCGACGGGCCGTCGACGACGTAGTTGATCGGGAAGATCTCGGGCCGGCCGTCGGCGCTGGTCGCCAGGCGCCCCACCTGGGCGGTGTCCAGATAGCCCCAGCAGGTGTCTTCCTCGATGGCGTTGATCGGGCTGTCCTCACTGTTCATGGCACATTCTTACCAGTCCGCGCCCCGGGGCCGTGCCGATGGAGGCCGATACCCTGTGACGGTGAGCAGAATCATCGCGGGGCTGGCCGGTGGACGCCGTCTGCGGACCCCTCCCGGCAATGCCACCCGTCCCACCTCCGACAGAGTCCGCGAGGGGCTCTTCTCGGCCCTGGCGGCCTGGAACGGCACCTCCGACGGGACGGTCGGCGAGCAGCTGGCCGGGCAGTCCTTCCTGGACCTGTTCGCCGGATCCGGGGCGGTCGGGCTGGAGGCGGCCAGCCGTGGAGCGTCCAGGGTGGTCTGTGTGGAGAAGAACCGGAGGACCGCCGCGCTCATCGCCGACAACGCCCGGGACACGGGTCTGTCCCGCAGTGTCGACGCCGTGGCCCAAGCGGTGGAGGGGTACCTGGCCGGCCGGCAGACCCCACCGGCCTTCGACATCATCTGGTTCGACCCGCCCTACGCCCTGGCCGAACCCGATCTCGACGGACTCATCGGTCTCGCCGTCACCGGCCTGCTGGCCGATGACGGGCTCATCGCCGTGGAGAGGTCCTCTCGCACCAGGACGCCGGTCTTCCCCGAGGGCATGGTCAGCTGGGCCAACCGGTACGGTGAGACCGTCGTCCATCTCGCCCAGCCCGACAGGGAGCGCCCATGAAGGCCGTCATCTCAGGATCCTTCGATCCGATCACCCGAGGTCACGTCGACATCATCTGTCGCGCCGACCGGCTCTTCGACGAGCTGGTGGTGGGGGTGGCCGTCAACTCCGCCAAGAACGGCATCTTCTCGATGGAGGAGAGGGTCGATCTGGTGGAGGCGGCGGTGGCCGGGATGCCCCGGGTGAGCGTGGCGCCGGTCGAGGGACTGCTGGTGGACTTCTGCGCGGACCAGGGGGCCGACGTCATCGTCCGCGGCCTGCGCTTCGGCGGCGACTTCGACTACGAGCTGCAGATGGCCCACCTCAACAAGTCGATGAGCGGCATCGAGACGGTGCTGCTGCCCGCCGGGCGCGAGTACGGCACGATCAGCTCCTCGGTCATCCGGTCGGCCGCGAGCAACGGCGGCGACGTCAGCGAGTTCGTCCCCGAGGCCGTGGCCCGGGCGCTGCGGGCGAAGTTCCCCACCGTGAGGGAGTGAGCCTGCAGCCGTTTTGGCCTGTGGGCGCGTCAGTTGTAGAGTTGGCGGTCGGTCATGACCTCGTCATGCTCCTCCAGTGAAGGGACTGCTGCGATGAACACCCACCATCGCCGCTCCGACGCCTCTGTGGACCTCCTCATCGAGACCCATGATCTGCGGCGTCGCGCGGGCCAGATGATCCAGGTGGCCCGCGACGTACCCGCCCCCGAGGAGCTCGGCGTCGACATGATCGGCGTTCCCGAGGGTTCCCCGATCGGACTGGACCTGCGTCTTGAGTCCGTCATCGAGGGAGTTCTCGTGACCGGGACCGCCACGACCACACTGGTCGGGGAGTGCTCACGGTGCCTGAACCCGATCGAGGAGACCACCTCCTTCGACCTTCAGGAGCTGTACTTCTACCCCGATCGTGAGGCCGAGGAGGATGCCTACCGGGTGAGTGACGAGGAGACTGTGGACCTCGAGCCCGTCCTGCGTGAGGCGGTGGTGCTGAACCTTCCGTTCAGGCCGCTGTGCATGCCGGACTGCGCGGGTCTGTGCCCCGAGTGCGGGGTCAATCTCAACGATCATCCGGACCATGAGCACGAGGAGCGGATCGATCCTCGGTGGGCCGCGCTGAGGGATCTCGGCACGGGGGAGTCCTGAGCGTCCCGGGCGCGTTCCGATCAGCGCGCATGTGAACTGAAGAACCTGAACAGTGGTGCCGCCCGGCCGGACGTCACCCGCATCTGAGGAGAAGATTGTGGCCGTCCCGAAGCGGAAGATGTCCCGCAGCAATACCCGGCACCGTCGTTCGCAGTGGAAGACGTCTGCCCCCACCCTGGTGACCTGCGCCAACCCGGCCTGCCGCCAGAAGCACCTGCCGCACACCGCCTGCCCGTCTTGCGGCGAGTACGGCCCCCGCGGCGACCGTCGTCAGGTCACCGAGGTCTGATGAGCGGGTCCTCGCCCTCACAGCAGGGGCGGGGCGGAGCGAACCAGGGCCCGGAGGCCGTCTCCCTCGACGGGAGCTGGCCCTTCCTGGCGCTGCTTGAGGAGCTGGGCATCGGTATCGATCCCCAGCTCCTTCGTCTTGCCCTGACCCATCGCTCCTACGCCTTCGAGATGGGCGGCCTGCCCACCAATGAGCGGCTGGAGTTCCTCGGTGACGCCGTTCTGGAGATCGGCGTCACCGACTACCTCTACCGCGCCTTCCCCGATTACCCGGAGGGCCGGATGGCCAAGCTCCGGGCAGCGGTGGTGAGCACCGTCTCTCTGGGTCGGTTGGCTCGCCGCTTGGAGATCGGTCCGCGGGTGATGCTCGGCAAGGGGGAGGCGCACACCGGCGGCCATGACCGCACCTCGATCCTCGCCGACACCACCGAGGCCCTGCTGGGTGCCACCGAACTGTCCTCGGGGCTGCCCGAGGCGCTCCGCCTGGTCCATCACCTCTTCGATCCTCTGGTCGACGAGGCGGTGCGCTCGGGTGCCGGCACGGACTGGAAGACCGCGCTTCAGGAGATGTGCGCCGAACTGGGCATCGAGGTGCCCGAGTATCAGGTCAACGGTTCGGGTCCCGATCACAACAGGCGCTACGAGGCCAGGGCCGTGGTGGACGGTCGGGCGCGAGCGGCCTGCGTGGGCCACAGCAAGAAGGAGGCCGAGCAGGGGGCCGCACACCTGGCCGTGGAGGAGTTGAGCCGCCGCCACCAGATGACCATTCCGGATGCCTGAGCTGCCCGAGGTCGAGACGGTCCGCCTCGGCCTGGCGCAGACGGTCGCCGGAGCCCGGGTCCGGGGCGTCGACGTCCTGGATGCCAGGGCGGTGCGCCGCCACGCCGACGGCCCCGCCGATTTCGCCGATTCGGTGACCGGTCGCAGACTCGGTACACCGCGGCGGCGGGGCAAGTACCTCTGGTTTCCCCTCGAGGTCGGCGCTACGTCCGACACGGCATGCGACGCGCTGCTGTGCCATCTGGGGATGAGCGGGCAGTTCCGGATCGACGACGCGCAGGCGCCCCTGCTGCGCCACACCCGGGTGGTGCTCGATCTGGATGGCGGGCGCCAGCTGCGCTTCATCGACCAGCGGCTGTTCGGCGGGATGCAGGTGAGTCGGGGCGGTGGCGAGCTGCCGGGGGAGATCTCCCACATCGGACCGGACCCCTTCGATCCCGCCTTCGACGCGGCCGACGCCGGTCGGCGTCTGAGGGCCCGGCGCAGCACCCTGAAACGGGCACTGCTGGACCAGAGCCTGGTGTCGGGGATCGGCAACATCTACGCCGACGAGACCCTGTGGAGGGCCCGGCGCCATCCCGAGACCCCGACGTCGAGGCTGCGGGCCGCCGAGGCGTTGGCGCTGTATGAGACCGCCCGCGAGGTGATGGCCGAGGCCATCGCCCAGGGCGGGACCTCCTTCGACCGGCTGTACGTGAGGGTCAACGGGGAGTCGGGATATTTCGGCCGCAGGCTGGACGTCTACGGGCGCGAGGGCTCGCCCTGCCGGCGGTGCGGGGCTGCGATCCTCCGGATGTCCTTCATGAACCGCTCGTCCTATCTGTGCCCGCACTGCCAGCAGAAACGCTAGCTCGAGTGGTTGGGCCTGGCGTGACCGCGGGCGCTAGGGCGACGCTCCTCCTGGACCGGGGCAGAGATGATCCCCCGAGTGCGCATCGTGGAGAGGCGTGGGGATGTAGTGCTCTCGGACTGGCACGGATCGAGCGACTCCTGCCTCAGTCCTCGTAGATCTCCTTGGCCCTGCTGCTCTCACTTGCCGCTGTAGACGGGGAACGCGCTGAAGTCGCCGTAGTCGCGCTCGTCGAGGTCCCGCAGGGCCTGCATGTCCTCGTCGGCGATCTCGAAGCCGACCTCGGCGTTGGAGCGCATGTGGTCCGGGTTGGCCGTCTTCGGCAGGGAGACGGTGCCGAGCTGGAGGGTGTAGCGGATGCACAGCTGCGGCACGCTGACCGTGTACTTCTCCGCGATGGCCTCGACCGCCTCGTTGCCGAGGATCTCACCGTGGGCGATGGGGGAGTACGCCTCGACGAGGATGTCCTTGCTGCGGCAGTAGTCGATCAGCTCGCTGGGGGTGTTGCCGGCGTGGGCGAGGACCTGGTTGGCGTGCGGCGCGACGGTGCCGTGCTGGAGGATGTTCTCCAGATCCGGCTCCAGGAAGTTCGAGACGCCGATGGCGCGGATCTTCCCGGCCTGGTGGGCCTCCTCGAGGGCCCTCCATGCCTGGAGGTTGCCCTCGGCGTAGTCGCCGCCGCGGAAGTCGTCCCACGGCTGCGGGGAGTGGATGAGCATCAGGTCGATGTACCCGATGTCCAGCTTCGCCAGGGACTCGTCGATCGCGGCGATCGCGGCGTCGTGGTCCTTGATCTCGGCGGCGAGCTTGGTGGAGACGAAGAGCTCGTCGCGGGCCACGCCGGACGTGCGGACGCCTTCGCCGACGCCGCGCTCGTTGCCGTAGGCCTGGGCGGTGTCGATGTTGCGGTAGCCGATGCTGATCGCGGATCTCACCGCCTCGGCGGCCAAGGCGTCGTCGATGAACCAGGTGCCGAGCCCGAGCTTGGGGATCTCGACGCCGTTGGACAGGGTGTAGGTCTCGTCCAGGATGCTCATGCGTTCTCTCCGTCCTCGCTGCCGGTCGGCAGCGCGTCGTACTCCTCGTCGGTGACCGGTTCCAGCCACTCGTTGCCGACTCCCCGGCCCGGGGTGATGAAGGCGAGGTGGCTGAACCACGAGTCCGCCTTGGCCCCGTGCCAATGCTTCGTCCCCGCGGGCACGCGGATCACGGATCCCGGCACCATGCTCACCGGGTCCTGGCCGTCGGCCCGGTACCAGCCGGAGCCAGCGGTGCACAGCAGGATCTGGTCGCCGCCGCCGTTCTCGCCGTGGTGGATGTGCCAGTTGTTGCGGCAGCCGGGCTCGAAGGTCACGTTACTGACGGCGACGTTCCCCTCGGCGACGAGCGGAGCGAGGTAGCTCTGCCCGGTGAAGTACTGCGCGAAGGCGTCGTTGGGCTCCCCGAGCGGGAAGTCCTGGTCGAAGTCGTCCTGGGGCATGTCGTTCTCCTACTCTCCTTCGGGTCCCATCGAATCACTCGCCGTCCGTGGCTGGCACGGACTCCGCGGCCAGCGGGACGGCGACGCCGCCCAGGCCGAATCGGGCGCAGCCCAGGACCGAGGAGGCAGTCCCGGCGAGCTCGGCGTAGCGGTCGGGGCAGAAGTTGGACACGCCGAGGCCGGCGAGGGCCGCGGCGAGGGTGCGGCCGACGCCGCCGGTTCCGAAGACTGCGATCTTCATGTGAGGCGTTCTCTTTCTTGTTCTTGCAATGGGTGGTTCAGGCCGAGGGCGCGACCTCGACCGTGGCGGCCCGGGGGCGGGCGGAGACCATGGGCGGCAGGTACGGGCTGCCGGCGTACTTCTCCTCGTAGGCCTGGTCGATCCGGTCGGCGAGGCCCGGGTCGGCGGGCGCGAATGCGACGTCGTGGGTGGCTCCCGCGGCGTCGATGCGTCCGGCGCGCTGGGCGATCGCGGAGCGGTACCAGCGGCCGTCGGTGCCGTTGTACGCGCGGACGAACAGTCGTCCGTCCACGACGACCGACCAGATCCAGGTCGGGGTGCCGTAGGTCCTCCCGTCCTCGCGGAAGGGGTAGATGTGCAGGTCGTCGGTGGACGCGATCTTCTCGATGACGACCTTCGGCCATGCGTGCATGGGGTCCTCCTTCGTCGATGCCGACGTCGCGCTGGCATGGTGCGCCGCGTCGTCTCCATCCATCATGCGCACCTCGTGGCGGGCCTGACAGGCACTGTCGGGGACCCCCAGGGACGGAATAGCGGCCGTAGCCTTGAATGCATGGAGATCAAGCGAGAGATCAGGGACTTCCTGATGAGCCGACGGGCCCGGGTCACGCCGCAGATGGCCGGGCTGCCCAACGCCGGGGGCGGGGACCGGCGCGTGCCGGGGCTGCGCCGCGAGGAGGTCGCGATGCTCGCCGGGGTGAGCGTGGAGTACTACACGCGGATGGAGCGCGGCAGCCTCGGCGGCGCGTCGGAGAGCGTGCTCGAGGCGCTGGTGCGGGTGCTGCAGCTCGACGACGACGAGCGGGCCCACCTCTACGACCTGGCCCGCAGCGCCGGGGCGTCCTCCTGGACGCGGAAGAAGCCGCGGCGGGAGCCGGCCGTCACCGACGCAGTGCAGCAGGTGCTCGACTCCATGAGCGTGCCCGCGGTGGTGATGAACGCGCGGATGGACCTGGTCGCGGCCAACTACCTCGGCCGGGCGCTCTACCCGGGCCCGTTCAGCATGACCGGCCAGCCCAACTTCGCCCGTTTCGCGTTCCTGGACTCCCGGGCCGCGGACTTCTACGCCGACTTTGAGAGCGCGAAGAACTTCACCGTCTCGGTGCTGCGCGCCGCCGCGGGCCGTGACCCACTGGACACCAAGCTGAGCGATCTCATCGGCGAGCTCGCCGCCCGCAGTCAGGACTTCTCGGCCCGGTGGGGCAAGCACAACGTCCACCGCCACATCCAGGGCCGCAAGACCTTCCACCACCCGGGCGTGGGGACCCTCGACCTCGTCTACACCGACCTCGCGCTGCCCGGGGACCCCACGGTGTCCATGACGACCTACACCGCAGCCCTCGACAGCCCCACCGCGGACTCGCTCGCCCTGCTGGGGGCCTGGGCGCGGACCCAGCAGGAGGAGCAGGACCGCGCGGCGGCCGGCCTCGACGAGCGTGCGCAGGAGAGCGCGCGCAACGACTGATCTCTCTTCCTTCGCCAGGCCGTGAGCGGCGGCGGACCGTTCCCGTTCGGGGGTGGTCCTCCGCCGCTCTCGTCTGCCCGGCCACCGAAGGCCGCTGGCCGAGGGTCTCGCAGTGCCTGTCAGGACGCGCTCGGAGCGCACAGGCCTGAAGCATCGGCTCGCCGCCGAGACAGACCTGCAAGACCACGAGAAGGAGGCAGTGGAGAAGACGAGGATCGCAGTTCTGGGCACGGGCATGGTCGACCCCGGCAGGCTGCCTGGACGCCACAGCGTCTTCGTCGCCGTCGCGGCGGCCGGCGTCAACCCGATCGACGTCATGACCCGCGAGGGCCGGGCCTGCCGGCGCTGCGGGGCTGATGAGGGCAATGGCCCACCGCGTACCATGATCGGCGTGATTCGCCCCTCTGCGCTCTCCCGCCTCAGCCCCCGGCGCCTTCTTGAGTTCCTCAAGTTCGGGGTCGTCGGCGGCTCCGGGGTGCTGGTCAACATGGTCGTCGCGATCATCATGAACAAGGCGAACGGCGGCACTGACAACTCCCAGAGGATCCTGTTCAACCTGTTCGGGACGCCGTGGAACTTCCGCTTCACGAGTTTGGTGTGGCTCACCTCGTTCATCGTCGCGAACATCACGAACTTCCAGCTCAACCGGAGCTGGACCTTCAAGAGGGATCGTCGGCGGGGCTGGTGGGCGGAGTTCTGGCCCTTCTTCTCGATCGGTGTGATCGCGGCTCTCGCAGGCATGTTCATCAAGATCGCGCTCACCAACCCGACCTCGCCGGTCTACCTGTCGTCGGGGTTCTTCCACGGACAGACCGGGCTGCACGCGCGGGAGTACTGGGCGCAGATCATCACGATCATCATCACGACGCCGATCAACTTCGTGGTGAACAAGCTGTGGACCTTCCGGGCGGTGCACGCACCGGCGCCGAAGCCGTCCAATGTGAACGGCGTCTGAAGATCTGCTGAAAGCATGCTGTGACGCGGGTGTTGCAGTTGGTTCCGGAGGGTGCGCCAACGCAGCATTGAGGGGTGTGTGCGGGCGTGGGGCCCGCACCGTGAACTTCCGGAAGGTAGACCTCAGGTGGCCCTGACCCTCATCATCGCGATGGCTCTTATTCTTCTCGTCGCCGTCGGCATCGGCACAGTCGTGTGGACGGGCCTGCGGGACCCGAAAAAGCCCGTGGAGGGTTCCGGGGCGAGCGCCGCGGCGGCACGTTGGGGGCGGGTCCTCAACGGTGATGATGACGACGTCAAGGGCGCTCTGCGGGCGATCCGGGTGCCTGTCTCCGAGGGGCGCCACTGACTCCGGGCGGGGCGAACGCATAGGATCTGACCGTGTCTGCTGACTTGGTGATCCTTCTGATCCTCATCGTCCTGGCCGCGGCAATCGCGGTCTCGACGGTGGTGGCCCTCTACACCCGCCGCAAGAACAAGCTCCCGGCCCGTCCGACCGCTGAGGTCGAGGCCCCCGAGCCCGAGAAGAAGGCGCCGGAGCCCGAGGCACCTGAGCCCGAGGCGGAGACCCCGGAGCCTGAGCCCGCCGCACCGGCAGTCGTCGAGGCTCCCGCCCTGGAGGAGCCGGAGGCCCCGGCCTCCCGGATGGCGAGGCTGCGCCGCAGGCTCGCCGGCAGCAACAACGCCCTGGCCCGCGGGCTCGCCCAACTGTTGAGCGCCGACCGGATCGACGACGACACCTGGGACGACTTCGAGACCACCCTCATCACCTCGGACCTGGGGGTGGCCCCCACGACCGAGCTGGTGGAGAAGCTGCGCGGAGAGCTGGCCATCGACGGCGTCTCCGACCCCGAGCGTGCCCGTTCGGTCCTGACCCGGGAGCTCACCGCGCTGGTGAGCCCCGATCTCGACCGCTCCCTCAATCTGGACCACCCCGACGGCAAGCCCGCCGTGGTGATGATGGTTGGCGTCAACGGGACCGGCAAGACCACCACCTGCGGCAAGCTCGCCCGGGTTCTGGTGGCCGAGGGCAGGACGGTCCTTCTCGGCGCCGCCGACACCTTCCGTGCCGCGGCCGGCGAGCAGTTGGAGACCTGGGGGGAGCGCGTCGGCGTGCGCACCGTCCGCAAGGAGGAGGGGGCCGATCCCGCCTCGGTGGCCTACGAGGCCGTCGAGGCCGGCATCGAGGAGGGAGTCGACGTCGTCCTCGTCGACACCGCCGGGCGGCTCCACACCAAGACCGGCCTGATGGACGAGCTCGGCAAGGTCAAGAGGGTCATCGAGAAGCTCGCACCGGTGAGCGAGGTGCTCCTGGTGCTCGACGCCACCACGGGCCAGAACGGCCTGATCCAGGCCAGGATCTTCTCCGAGGTGGTCGACGTCTCGGGCATCGTGCTGAGCAAGCTCGACGGCTCCGCGAAGGGCGGCATCGTCGTCCAGGTGCAGCGGGAGCTGGGTGTTCCGGTCAAGCTCATCGGGCTGGGGGAGGGGGCCGACGATCTGGCTCCCTTCGAGCCCGACCAGTTCGTCGCCGGCCTCATGGGGGAGTAGGTCGGATGACTTCGAAGGGCCAGGATTCTGAGAATCCGCTGAGCTCGCCCGCCGGGATAGTGCCTGCCTCCAGCATGGATGTGGTCCCACTTCGGTTGGAGTCGTCCCGGGTTGCGGTTCTCATCCCGTGTTACAACGAGGAGGCGACCGTCGAGAAGGTCGTGAGAGACTCCCGGGCGAGCCTGCCCACGGCGCACATCTACGTCTACGACAACAACTCGACCGATGCGACCGCCGCGATCGTCGAGAAACTCGCCGCTGAGGACGCTCAGGTGCACCTGCGTCACGAGTGGCGGCAGGGCAAGGGCAATGTCATCCACTCGATGTTCCGCGACATCGACGCGGACTGCTACGTGATGCTGGACGGGGACGACACATACCCGGCCGAGTACGCTCCCGAGCTGGTCGGGCTCGTGCTGGACGGGCAGGCCGACATGGCGATCGGCGACCGGCTGTCCACGACCTACGCCGAGCAGAACAAGCGGCCCTTCCACGAGTTCGGGAACACCGTGGTGCGCGGGCTCATCAATCGCATGTTCCGCTGCGACATCAAAGACATCATGACCGGCTACCGGGCGTTCTCCCGCAGTTTCGTCAAAGGCTTCCCGGTCCTGTCGCGCGGATTCGAGATCGAGACCGAGATGTCGATCCACGCCGTCGACAAGAACCTCAAGGTCCGGGAGATTGCGATCGACTACCGCGACCGGCCGGAGGGCTCGGACTCCAAACTCAACACCTACGCCGACGGCTGGAAGGTGCTGCGCACCATCTTCCGGCTGTTCAAGGACTACCATCCGATGGCGTTCTTCGGAGTGATCGGAGCCCTCTTCGCGGTGGCCGCGCTGGCCATGTTCATCCCGATCTTCGCGCAGTACATGAGCAGCGGCGAGGTGCCCAGGTTCCCGACCCTCATCGTCGCCACCGCCTTCGGCATTGCTGCGGTCCTGTGCTGGTCGGTCGGGCTCATCCTGGACGTCGAGGTGTCCAAGCACCGGCAGCTGTACGAGGTCATGACGAACTACCACGATCACATCGAGCGCCTTCTGTCGTCACGCGCGATGCCGACGACGGGGTCGGACACGGCATCCGGTCCGGCTCCGGGTCGCGAGCATGACTGATCAGGATCTGACCGACAAGGAGCGCATCCCCGCACCGACAGCCCCGATCGGGATCATCCTCATGGTGGTCTCCTCCCTGTTCTCCTGCACCGGCCAGTTCATGTGGAAGCTGGGGGCGACCCGTGGGGTGGGGTTCATCGCCGTCGGATTCTGCCTGTACGCCGTCGGGGCGCTCCTCATGCTCATCGCCTACCGATTCGGCGAGCTGTCCGTGCTGCAACCCATCCTGGGTCTCTCCTATGCGCTGAGCCTCCTGATGGGGTTCATCTGGCTCGGCGAGGTGATCAGCGGCGGCCGGGTGGTCGGCGTCGTGGCCGTGGTCATGGGTGTTGCTCTGGTGGCGAGGAGTTCGCGGTGACCGGACTGCTGTGGGCCGCGCTGCTCGTGATGACCCTGCTCGGCTCGGTGGCCAGCTGGATGCTCAAGCTGGCGTCCCGGGACCTCGTTCCGACCCACCTGCTGCGCGACTGGCACCTGTATGCGGGGGGAACCGGCTATCTGTGCGCCGCGCTGATCAACATCTGGGTGCTGCGGCACATGGACCTGTCCGTCGTCCTGCCGATGACGGCCCTCACCTACGTATGGACGCTCATCCTGGCCAGACTGTTCATCGGTGAGAAGCTGAATGCCCGCAAGATCGCCGGAGTCGCGGCGATTCTGGGCGGCGTCGTCCTCATCGCCACGATGTGATGGAGGACGTAGCGGAACCGACAGCACCTACTGAAGGGAGGAACGGCCCGATGACCGCGTCTGTCAGAGCTGTGATCGTGGACCGGCCGCGCGGCATCGCGAGCCTCGCGGTGTCCGCGGTTCTGGTGGCCCTCTGGTGGGTCGTGAGCCGTGATGTCGCCCCCGGCGTCATCCAGTGGTGCGTCATGGTGGTCGGCTGGCTTCTGCTCAGTGCGGCGATCCGGGTCTCGATCACGATCCGCCGCACAGCGGTCTGGGTGACCGCCGCCGTCCTGTCGGCGATCATCGCCATGATGCGCACTCTCGGGGACCTCTTCGAGCCCCGTCGCGAGCCCCCCTTCCGCCACACCGGCCTGTCGGCATGGTGGCAGTTCGGGGTGAGCTGGCTCATCGCTCTGCCGGCTGTGTGCCTGATCCTGAGCCGGCTTGCCGGGCCGCGGCGGGTGCGCACCGAGCCCCTGCAACGCCGGACCGCCGTCGGATGGTGGTTGGGCGCCAGCGCTGTGATGCTGGCGGCGTGGAGCCCGTATCTGCTGGCCTTCTGGCCCGGCATCGTGGGCCGCGACTCCTGGTCGATCATCAGGATGGGCACCGGCGAGCTGCCTCTCACCAACCACCATCCCGTGGCCTACACCGCCTTCGTGCGCATCTGCATGAGGCTGGGCGGCGACTTCACCACCGGGACTCTCGTCTACTCCCTCATTCAGGCCGTGACGTTCGCGCTGGGCCTGGGAGTGTGCGCCCTGTGGCTGAGATACCGGGGCGGCCGGTGGGTGGCCGCGATCGCGACGGCCTGGTGGGCTCTGGACCCGTCAGTGGCGATGTGGTCGGTCTACATGGACAAAGACGTGATCTTCGTCCTGTGGATGACCCTGATGGCACTACTGCTCGCCGAGATCGGCCTGCGCGGCTGGGAGTTCCTCACCAGGGGCTGGATCCTCGCCGCGTTTCTGGCGGGATTGGTGGCGCTGTGCTTCATCCGCAACAACGGCATCTACATCTCGGCCTTCATCGTGGCCGTGATGTCGTTGTTCCTGGCGCCCCGCCTGCTGCGCCCACGGCGGCACGGTCGTCGCTGGTGGGCCCTCCCCGTGACCGGCGTGGCGGTCCTCGGTGTGGTGTTCGGCATCCAGGGACCGGGATACGCCAGGGCCGGGGTCAGGTCCAGCGAGTTTGTCGAGTCGGTCAGCGTGCCGCTGCAGCAGTTGGCCTGGGCCAACCGCTACGGAACGCTGACGCGCGATGAGCAGGACGTGCTGGCCCACCTCCTGCCACTGGAGAGGATCCGCGATGTCTACTCTCCGGTCGGGCCGGACTCCATCAAGTTCGACGGCGGCGGCAAGAGCTTCAACAATCCGTGGCTCGACAGTCACAAGGCCGAGTTCCTGACCACCTGGGCGAAGGCCATGCCCGAGAATCCGGTCGGGTATGGACTGGCATGGTTCGTGCTGACCGGGCGCTACATCGATCCGGGCGGCCGGGTGGTCAAGATTGACCCCGGCACCAAGAGGGGGGCCGGACCCGTCGTCATCCACGATGAGGACCGTCTGAGCGGGCTCACCCACGGCCTGGCGACCCGGTACCGGCTGACGAAGGTCGCGACGCTGGCGGGAACGACGCCGGTCGTCGACCTGCCTTACCGGATGACTCTGATCATCTGGCTGGTGATCCTGGCGGCCTGCTCGGCATGCCTGGCGGGCAGGCCGAGGGGGGCGCTGTCGTTCCTGCCGCTCGTGGGGCTGGTGGTCACACTGCTCATCGCCGCCCCCGTCCTCGACTACCGGTATGTCGCCGCCGCGCACGTCGGGCTTCCGGTGCTGCTGATGGCGATGTGGGCCGGGGCCCGCGGTGACTCCGGCATCTCGCGGTCCGGGCACCAGGCGGTGTAGGACGTCCAGCATGAGTATCGACGGAAGCATCCTGAGCCCCAGCCTGGCCGACGGGATGGTCGTCCTCGCAGTTCTTCTTCCGCTGGCGATCGGCGTCATCTGCGTGGTCCGGGCCGCAGGCACATGGTGGCGCCGGGCGCTGAAGGGCGCCATCGGCTGCGTCGTGGTGCTCGCCTGTCAGGGGATCGCCCTGGTCGCCGTCCTTCTGCAGGTCAACCAGTCCTACGGGCTCTACACCGGATGGAGCCAGCTCCTCGGGCAGCAGGCCCCGCCGCCGCGTCAGAACCTGGTGAAGATCCGGCGGCACTCCCCGGTGAGAAGGATCCCGATCTCCAAGGACAATCCACATCCCGAAGGGGAGTGGAGCGGGATCGAGGTCGAGGGCACCGATGCGATGTACTCCCATCTGCCCGTCTGGCTGCCCCCGCAGTACTTCGAGAAGTCCCAGTCGCACGTCTCCTTCCCTGTTCTGTACTGGGTCGGGGGGCTCAACGACACCGGGGAGCACGCCAATGTCACCGTCCCGATCACCGGCCCCGCCGAGAAGCTCATCGAGGATGGGCAGGTCAACCCCTTCGCGGTGGTCTTCCTGCCCGGGCGGATCCGCGAGGGGCAGGACACCGAGTGCACGAATATCGGCGGGATGGACCACCAGTCGTGGATTCTGGACACCGTGATGCCGAAGATCGAGAAGCACTTCCGCGTCGGCCATATCCGGGCCCAGAGGTTCATCGCCGGGTACAGCACCGGGGGCTACTGCGCCGCCAACCTCACCTCGAAGTACCCCGACCGGTTCAATGCGGGATTCGGGCTGGCTCCCTACTTCCACCCGCTGTTCGACCCTCCGCAGTCCTCCCAGGCCACGCCGCTGCTGATCTCTGAGAATTCGGTGGTGAACCGGGTCCGGTCAGGCCATGTGCCCCGTGACGTGAGATTCCTGTCGGTGATCAGCAAGGCCGACAGACAGGCGTGGAGCGATCCGGCGTCCAAGGGCGAGATCGACGGGGAGGAGTTCTGGAAGAAGGCCCGCTCGATGTCCCAGTACCCCTTCATGCTCCTCAGCCAGGGCGGGCACACCACCGGGACCTACGCCCCCTACGTTCCTCAGTCGCTGGAGTGGCTGGGCCAGTACGGTCTGTGAGCCGGCGGGCTCGCGGCGGTAGTGTGGAGGCTGAATCCCGCCACGAGTCCACCGAAGGAACCAGCCCGTGTTCGACACACTCCAGGACCGACTCGCCGCGACCTTCAAGGGGCTGCGCGGCAAGGGGCGTCTCACCGACGCCGACATCGACGCCACAGCCCGGCAGATCCGGATCGCGCTGCTGGAGGCCGACGTCAACCTCGGCGTCGTCAAGGAGTTCGTCGCCGCCGTCAAGCAGCGCTGCCGCGGCGAGGAGCTGTCCAAGGCCCTCAACCCGACCCAGCAGATCATCAAGATCGTCAACGAGGAGCTCGTCGAGATCCTCGGCGGGCAGACCCGCACCGTCCGGTTCGCCAAGAACCCGCCCACCGTGATCATGCTCGCCGGCCTCCAGGGCGCCGGAAAGACCACCCTGGCCGGCAAGCTCGCACGGTGGTTCAAGGACGAGGGCCACTCGCCGCTGCTGGCGGCCTGCGATCTGCAGCGGCCCAATGCGGTGACCCAGTTGCAGGTCGTCGGGGAACGGGCCGGGGTCCACGTCTTCGCACCCGAGCCCGGCAACGGCGTCGGGGATCCGGTGCAGGTGGCCCGCGATTCGGTCGAGGAGGCCCGGCACAAGCTCTACGACGTCCTCATCATCGACACCGCCGGCCGGCTGGGCGTCGATGCCGAGCTGATGCAGCAGGCCGCCGACATCAAGGCCGCCACCACCCCCTCGGAGACCCTCTTCGTCGTCGACGCGATGATCGGCCAGGACGCCGTGAACACCGCGGTCGCCTTCCAGGAGGGGGTGGGCTTCGACGGGGTCGTGCTCACCAAGCTCGACGGCGACGCCCGCGGCGGCGCGGCGCTGTCCATCGCCAGGGTGGTCGGCAAGCCGATCATGTTCGCATCCTCGGGGGAGGGGCTCAAGGACTTCGACGTCTTCCACCCCGACCGGATGGCCTCGCGGATCCTCGACATGGGCGACATGCTCACCCTCATCGAGCAGGCCGAGAAGGCCTTCGACAAGGAGCAGTCCCAGGCGGCCGCCGAGAAGCTCATGGCCGGCAAGGGCCAGTTCGGCCTCGACGACTTCCTCGGACTGATGCGCCAGATGCGCCAGATGGGCCCGATGTCCAAGATCATGGGGATGCTGCCCGGGGTGGGGCAGATGAAATCGGTCACCGACATCGACGAGCGCGAGGTCGACCGGATTGAGGCGATCATCTGCGCCATGACGCCGGCGGAGCGGGCCGACGTCGGAATCCTCAACGGATCGCGACGGGCCAGGATCGCCAAAGGTACCGGGGTGGAGGTGCGCGACGTCAACAACCTCGTCAACCGCTTCGTCGACGCCCGCAAGATGATGAACCAGATGAGCCAGGGCATGGGCGGCGGCATGATGGGCTCGATGGCCAGGCACGGCGCCAAGCAGCAGAAGAAGAAGCAGCAGAAGCGCCGCAAGGGGTCCTCCGGGAACCCGGCCAAGCGGGCCGCCCAGGAGAAGGGGGCCCGCCAGCCGGCGGCGCAGCCGACCGGCAACCCGTTCGGCACGCCGGGCGGGGCTCCCCAGTCTCAGGAGGATCTGCAGAAGGCGATGGCCGACTTCCGGATGCCCCCTGAGATGGAGAAGATGTTCAAGCAGGGGGACAAGGGCCCGCGCTGAGATGACCGAGGATCCCCGGGCCTCCGCGCCGCTCTTCCACACCCACACCCACGACGGGTCGACCCACACCCATGTCGATCCGGCGGCCTTCGAGCGCCTGGCGCCGGCCGAGGATCTGAGGATCCGCGGTGTCGTGCTGCCCGAGGGGCGGGAGCGGGACCTGTGGATCCACGACGGGGTGCTCGTCGAGGGCCCGCTGGCGGGCGCCCGGACGCTGGCCACCGACTGCTGGGTGATGGCCGGGCTGGTCGACGCCCACAACCACATCGGGCTGGGCTCGGGCGGAGCGGTGAGCCACGAGGAGGCGGAGCAGCAGGCCGTCACCGAGAGCCGGGCCGGGACCCTGCTCATCCGGGACGCCGGATCGCCGGTCGACACCCACTGGGTCGATGACCGCGACGACCTTCCCCGGATCATCCGTGCCGGACGACACATCGCCCGACCGAAGCGCTACATCCGCAACTACGCCGCCGAGATCGACCCGGAGGATCTGGTCGCCGAGGTCGACCGCCAGGCCAGGGCCGGTGACGGCTGGGTGAAGCTGGTGGGGGACTGGATCGACCGTGCCGAGGGGGACCTGGCGCCGCTGTGGCCCCAGGACGTCGCCGCACGGGCGATCGACCGCGCCCACCAGCTCGGCGCCCGGGTGACCGCCCACTGCTTCTCGGAGGAGGCCCCCGCCCAGCTGGTGGCCGCCGGCATCGACGGCATCGAGCACGGGACCGGGCTCACCGACGAGACCATCTCGCAGATGGCGGTCCGCGGCGTGGCCCTGGTCCCGACGCTGGTCAACATCGAGAACTTCCCGTCGATCGCGGCCTCCGCCGACGGCAGGTTCCCCGTCTACGCGGCCCACATGCGCCACCTCTACGCCCACAACCGGGAGACGATCGGCAAGGCCGTGGACGCCGGGGTGCCCGTCTACGCCGGCACCGATGCCGGGGGCACCGTGCTGCACGGCCTGGTCGCCGACGAGGTGAGCATGCTCGCCGAGATCGCAGGTTCCGACTATGCCCTGGGAGCCGCCTCCTGGCGGGCGAGGGAATGGCTGGGCGGGGAGGGCCTGGAGGTCGGGGACTCCGCCGACCTGCTCGTCCTGGGCTCGGACCCGCGCGCCGACGTCTCGGTGCTGCACCACCCCGACCACATCGTGCTGCGCGGGAGAGTACTGATTGGATAGAGGAGGGGACGACCCCTCCACGGTCGCTGCGCTCCCTGCCACCCCGAGCGGGTCAAGACTGCGATTACGTCCTGCTGCGGTCTTGTGGCAGAATGACGAGAGCTTCTGCCCGGCCGGTACCCTCTCATGCCGTTCGGGCGGTCCACCCGGAGTCGCCGACGGGCCTCACACCGATCGACGGCACCATCCGTTCTTCCCGGGACCACACTCCCGGGTGATCCCAATAGGAGAATCCACACACGTGGCTACCAAGATTCGTCTGAAGCGTCTGGGCAAGATCCGCACCCCCCACTACCGTGTCGTCGTCATGGACTCGCGGACCAAGCGCAACGGTCGCGCCATCGAGGAGATCGGCCAGTACCACCCCAAGAACGATCCGTCGATCATCTCCATCGACTCCGAGCGCGCGCAGTACTGGCTCGGCGTCGGCGCCCAGCCCACTGAGGCCGTCGTGGCCCTGCTGAAGCGCACCGGTGACTGGCAGAAGTTCACCGGCTCGAAGGCCCCCGCCGGAGTCGACCCGCAGCCCGTCAAGGCCGACAAGGACGAGCTCTTCAACGCCGCCCTCGCCGAGCCCGACGACGCCCCCAAGGCTGCGCCGAAGAAGGCCGAGGAGGCCCCCGCCGAGAAGGACGAGGCCTGACATGCTGGCCGACGCGCTTGAGCACCTCGTCTCCGGCATCGTGGCCAATCCGGACGACGTGCGCGTCCGCGAGAAGGACCTGCGCCGCGGCCGGATGCTCGAGGTGCGCGTCAACCCGTCGGACATCGGCAAGGTGATCGGCCGGCAGGGCCGTACGGCCTCGTCGCTGCGCACGGTCGTCGACGCTCTGGCCGGCGACGAGCAGGTGCGCGTCGACTTCGTCGATGTCGACCGGCGGGGCGGACGCCGTCGCTGAGCGTCCTCGATCCGTCGACAGAACATCTGAGCGGCCGTGGCCCGAGAGGCCACGGCCGCTCATGTCATCACCTACCAGGAGAAGAAGCGTGAGTGAACCCGTCGAGGTGGTCGTGGCCCGGATCGGGCGCCCGCACGGACTGCGCGGAGAGGTGACCGTCCGGCTCATCACCGACGAGCCCGACAGAAGATTCGCCCACGGGGCCCGGCTGCGCGTCGCAGGTTCCGGCGACGCGCTCACCGTCGACTCCTGGCGGAGGGTCTCGGGCAGCGTGCTGCTGAGCTTCTCCGAGATCGGCGACCGCACCGCCGCCGAGAAATTGCAGGGCAAGCAGCTCAGCGCACGTGTGGACGCCGATGAGCGCCCCTCCTCCGCCGAGGAGTACTACGACCGGCAGCTGCGCGGACTGGAGGTACGCGATCCCCGGGGACGGGCCATCGGCCGGGTCACCGACGTCCTGCACCTGCCCGCCCAGGACCTTCTGTCGGTCGACGTCGACGGCACCGAGCGCCTCGTGCCCTTCGTCGAGGCGCTGGTCCCCGAGGTCGACCTGGAGGCCGGGACGCTCACCGTCGCCGACGTCGGCGGGCTGGTCGACGACGACGCCGAGGAGGCCCGCTGACCGTGGCGACCCCCATCAGGCTGGACTACATCTCCATCTTCCCCGAGTACTTCGACGTCCTGCACATCTCACTGCTCGGCAGGGCGGTCGAGCACGGTCTGGTCGACGTGCGCTCCCACGACCTGCGCACCTGGACCCACGACCGCCACCGCACCGTCGACGACACCCCCTGCGGTGGCGGAGCCGGAATGGTCATGAAACCCGACCCGTGGGGGGAGGCCTTCGACGAGCTGCTGGGCACCGAGCCGGACGCCGACGTCCACATCGTCATCCCCACCCCGTCCGGCCACCCCTTCCGCCAGCAGATCGCCGCCGACCTGTCGGACGCCCGCCGCATCGTCTTCTGCTGCGGCCGCTACGAAGGCATCGATCACCGTGTCATCGAGTACGCCTCCCGGCGATGGACCGTTCACGAGCTGAGTCTGGGGGACTACGTCCTCAACGGGGGAGAGGTGGCCGCGCTGGCGATCACCGAGGCCGTGGTCCGCCTGATCCCCGGAGTGATCGGCAATCCCGAGTCGCTCACCGAGGAGTCCTACTCCGCAGGCCAGGAGGGTCTGCTGGAGTACCCCGTCTACACCCGGCCGATCAGCTGGCGGGGCCATGACGTCCCCGAGGTGCTCATGAGCGGCCACCACGGCCGGATCGCGGCCTGGCGCCACGACCGGTCGGTCGCGATCACCGCCGAGCGCAGGCCCGACCTCCTCGGCGGCCAGGAGCCGACTCAGCCGGTCAGAAGCTGAGCGCTGGCTGCGCAAGTGACCAGCCGGGCATCCGGTGGGCGAACTTCTGTGCGCCAATATGGGGGGTCGTTACCCGTTCGCGTTCGCTGTTGGCTATGGTGTCGCCGTGGCGACTACAACACTTAGTACTCATCAGAGAGCGGTGCGGTCGAGCGTCGCGGCGAAGGCCCTCATGGCCGTCACCGGGCTCTTCCTGATCATCTTCCTGCTCTTCCATATGTTCGGTAACCTCAAGATCATCGGTGGTGCCGACCAGTTCAACCACTACGCGGCGTTTCTGCGCGAGATCCTGAACCCGATCCTGCCCGGAGACACCTTCCTGTGGCTCTTCAGGCTGGTCCTGGTGCTCGCCGTCGTGCTGCACATCTGGTCCGCGGTCCGCGTGACCAAGCAGAACCACAAGGGCAGCGGCGGCGCCGGGAGGTACTCGATCAAGAAGTCCCTCTCGCCGAACAACACCTACGCGGCGCGGACCATGATCTGGAGCGGCATCATCGTCGTGCTCTTCGTGATCATGCACCTGCTGCAGTTCACGATCGCTCCGGACTTCTTCAACAACCCGCACAGCGGTCCTGACGGTCGCGCCGGGATGGTCTACACCGCCTTCGGCAACTGGATCTTCCTGATCGTCTACCTGATCGCCATCGCCGCTGTCTGCGCCCACGTCAGCCACGGTTTCTGGAGCGCCTTCGCCACCCTCGGCGTCAACGTCTCCGGAGTCGCCCGCAAGATCATCCGGGTCTGCTCCTGGCTCGTCGGGTTCGTCATCTTCGTCGGCTTCATGCTGCCGCCGTTCCTCATCTTCTTCGGGGTGCTCAACTGATGTCCATTACGTCCAAAGAGACCAGCCCTGAGCTGGCAGCCCAGTACTGGCAGGTCGGGGACGAGATCCACGACACGAAGGCCGATCACGACCTTCCGATCGAGAAGATCTGGCCCGATCGCCAGTTCACCTCCCGCCTGGTGAACCCGGCCAACCGCCGCAAGATGACCGTCATCATCGTCGGCACCGGCCTGGCCGGCGGAGCCGCAGCCGCCACGCTGGGCGAGGCCGGATACCGCGTCGAGAACTTCTGCTACCAGGACTCTCCGCGCCGCGCCCACTCGATCGCCGCACAGGGCGGTATCAACGCCGCGAAGAACTACAAGTACGACGGCGACTCCGTCTACCGGCTCTTCTACGACACGGTCAAGGGCGGCGACTACCGCGCCCGCGAGACCAACGTGTACCGCCTCGCCGCGGTGAGCGCCAACATCATCGACCAGTGCGTCGCCCAGGGCGTCCCCTTCGCCCGCGAGTACGGCGGCCTGCTCGACAACCGCTCCTTCGGCGGCGTCCAGGTGCAGCGCACCTTCTACGCCCGCGGCCAGACCGGCCAGCAGCTGCTCATCGGGGCCTACCAGGCCCTGGAGCGCCAGGTCAACGCCGGCACCGTGCACATGCACACCCGCCACGAGATGGTCGAGGTCATCGTCGCCGACGGCCGCGCCCGCGGCATCGTCACCCGCGACATGGTCACCGGCAAGATCGAGGAGTGGTTCGGCGACGCCGTCGTGCTGGCCACCGGCGGATACGGCAACGTGTTCTTCCTGTCGACCAACGCGATGGGCTGCAACGTCACCGCCACCTGGCGCGCCCACCGCAAGGGCGCCTTCTTCGGCAACCCCTGCTTCACGCAGATCCACCCGACCTGCATCCCGGTGCACGGCGAGAACCAGTCGAAGCTGACCCTGATGTCGGAGTCGCTGCGCAACGACGGCCGCATCTGGGTGCCCAAGAAGGCCGAGGACTGCGGCAAGGATCCCCGCCAGATTCCCGAGGAGGACCGCGACTACTACCTGGAGCGGATCTACCCCTCCTTCGGCAACCTCGTTCCCCGCGACATCGCCTCCCGTCAGGCCAAGTACCGCTGCGACGAGGGACTCGGCGTGGGCCCGAAGGTCAGGGAGGTCGACTCCGACGGCACCGAGCACATGCGCTCCCGCGGTGTGTACCTCGACTTCTCCGAGGCCATCCAGCGTCTGGGCAAGGACGCCGTGGAGAGCAAGTACGGCAACCTGTTCGACATGTACCAGCGCATCACCGATGAGAACCCCTACGAGGTTCCGATGCGCATCTACCCGGCCGTGCACTACACGATGGGCGGCCTGTGGGTGGACTACGACCTGCAGTCGACCATCCCCGGCCTGTTCGTGTGCGGAGAGGCCAACTTCTCCGACCACGGCGCCAACCGCCTGGGCGCCTCGGCTCTCATGCAGGGCCTGGCTGACGGCTACTTCGTGCTGCCGAACACCATCACCGACTACCTGGCGGACTCCCCGAAGTTCTCCAAGGTCGATCAGAAGCACCCGGCGGCCGTCGAGGCCCGCCAGGCCGTCGAGAGCCGCGTCAACAAGCTGCTGTCGATCAACGGCCAGCGCACCGTCGACTCCATCCACAAGGAACTCGGCCACATCATGTGGGAGTACTGCGGCATGGAGCGCAACGAGGCCGGACTCGTCAAGGCCATCGGCCTCATCCGCAACCTGCGCAACGAGTTCTGGACCAACGTCAAGGTGACCGGCGTCAACGAGGAGCTGAACCAGACCCTCGAGCGCGCCGGACGTCTCGCCGACTTCCTGGAGCTCGGCGAGCTCATGTGCGTCGACGCCCTGCACCGTCGCGAGTCCTGTGGTGGCCACTTCCGCGCCGAGTCCCAGACCGAGGAGGGCGAGGCGCTGCGTCACGACGACACCTACCAGTACGCCGCCGCCTGGGAGTGGACCGGTGAGGGACACAAGCCGGTGCTCCACAAGGAGCCGCTGATCTACAAGTCGATCCAGGTCAAGCAGAGGAGCTACAAGTGAAAATCAATCTGCGCATCTGGCGCCAGCGCAACACCCAGGAGCAGGGGCGTCTGGTCGAGTACACCCTCGACGGCGTGTCGGGAGACATGTCCTTCCTGGAGATGCTGGACCTGCTCAACGAGCAGCTCACCGAGCGCGGCGAGGACCCGGTCGCCTTCGACTCCGACTGCCGCGAGGGCATCTGCGGCCAGTGCGGCGTCGTCATCAACGGGGTGCCGCACGGCGGCCAGGGTGTGGCCCAGCCGGTCCGCACCACGACCTGCCAGCTCCACATGCGGTCCTTCGCCGACGGCTCCACCATCACGATCGAGCCCTGGAAGGCCGCCGCCTTCCCGGTCCTGCGTGACCTGGTCGTCGACCGCACCGCTCTGGACAACGTCATCGCCGCCGGCGGCTACATCTCGGTGAACACCGGTGCCGCCCCCGACGCCCACGCCGTCCAGATCAACAAGAAGCGCTCCGACCGCTCCTTCGACGCCGCCACCTGCATCGGCTGCGGCGCATGCGTCGCGGCCTGCCCCAACGGCTCCTCGATGCTCTTCACCTCCGCGAAGATCACCCACCTGGCCATGCTCCCGCAGGGCCAGCCCGAGCGGGTCCGCCGGGTCAAGGCCATGGTCGCCCAGCAGGACGCCGAGGGCTTCGGAGGCTGCACCAACATCGGCGAGTGCGCCTCGGTCTGCCCCAAGGGCATCCCGCTGGAGTCGATCAGCCAGCTCAACCGGGACCTCATCGCCTCGCTGTTCAAGCACGACGGCAAGGATGACTGAGTAGTCAGAGGAGGGGACAACCCCTCCTCGCTCGCCAGGGCTCGCTGCCTCCCCGAACGGATCGGGTCAGGTCGGCGGGCCCTGGTGCGTCCGGGCGGATTGGGAAGCTCAGGGGTGGATGTGACAGAATGGGCGACTGTGCCTGTCACCGTCGGCTCCTGCCACGGGGGGATCGTCCAACGGGACGGGCTGTCAGACATCACGCGAACCAGGTGACCTGTGGCACCGGCGAAGGAAAACTCATGAGCAACGTCATCCAGGACATCGACAAGGCCTCGATGCGAGAGGACATCCCCGACTTCCGCTCCGGAGACACCATCCGGGTCTACGTGAAGGTCGTCGAGGGCAACCGGTCCCGTGTCCAGCTGTTCACCGGCGTCGTCATCTCCCGCACCGGCGGCGGCATCCAGGAGGCGTTCACCGTCCGCAAGCAGAGCTTCGGCACCGGTGTCGAGCGCACCTTCCCGCTGCACTCCCCGATCATCGACCACATCGAGGTCGAGCGCGAGGGCCGGGTCCGCCGCGCGAAGCTGTACTACCTGCGCGGGCTGCGCGGCAAGGCCGCCAAGATCAAGGAGAAGCACGCGAACCGCTGATCTCGTGCACTCCCAGTGAGGGCCCCCGCTCCGGCGGGGGCCCTCACTGCGCATCAGGCGTGACTAAACTGCGGGTGGCGTCGAGCGCGCGGGAGAGTCCCACGGCTGCGCGCCCGGCAAGGAAGACCTGTGGCACACGAGCGACGAGAATCCGGGCGCCCCACCGACGACCGGCAGGAGCCGGTCTCCGGATGGCAGAAGTTCCGAAGCGGGGTCACTGAGCTCGCCCTCATCGTGGTCGGCGCGCTGGTGATCTCCTCGGTGATCCGGGCCTTCGTCGGCCAGCTCTTCGTGATCCCCTCCGGTTCGATGGAGCAGACCCTGGAGATCGGCGACCGCGTCGTGGCGATGAAGACTGCCGACTTCAAACGCGGCGACATCGTCGTCTTCAAGGATTCCCAGCACTGGCTGGGGGCCGCCCCCGCCGAGCGCTCCGCCGGCGGCAAGTTCCTGGAGTTCGTCGGCCTGCTGCCCAACACCAGTTCGAACTACCTCATCAAGCGCGCCATCGGGATGCCCGGCGACACCGTGGCCTGCTGCGATCCGAAGGGTCGCGTCACGGTCAACGGGAAGGCCCTCGACGAGTCGGCCTACCTGTACCGGCTCGACGGGCAGACGGTGGCCCCATCCAGCATGTCCTTCAAGGTCGTCGTCCCCGCCGGGCGGATCTTCGTGATGGGCGACCACCGCAACGAATCCGGAGACTCCCGGTACCATCTCGACGACGTCGCCACCGGCGAATACCGGGGGTCCGCCGCCTTCATACCCGTCGACGACGTCGTCGGCCCGGCACGGGCGATCTTCGTCCCCCTGTCGCGGTTCCGGGTGCTGCACATCCCCGACGCCTTCTCCGGCGTCCCCCAACCGAGCGCCGCCGCCCCCCGCAAGGCCCAGATCTGCACCGGGGACGCATGCTCCCCCTGAGTCCGGCACGACGGCGTCCCCGGGCGCCACGATGAGGATGGGACCGGGGCCACGGGGGCCCGAGAGGCTGCTCGGCCGGGCCGGACTGGGCCCGGTCGCCGGATGCGACGAGGCCGGACGCGGGGCCTGCGCGGGCCCCCTGGTCGCGGCGGCGGCGATCCTGGAGGACGGGCCCGCCGGTCGCATCGAGGGCCTCGACGACTCCAAGAAACTCACGCCGCGTGCTCGGGAACGTTGCTTCGAGCGCATTCTGGAACGCGCCCGGGCCGTCGCCTGGGTGCAGATACCGGCACGGGAGTGCGATCGACTGGGCATCCAGGAGGCCGACATCCAGGCCCTGAGGAGGGCCGTCGCCAGGCTGGCGGTGCGTCCCGGCTACGTGATCAGCGACGGATTCCCGGTCGACGGGCTCGACTGCCCCGGCCTGGGGATGTGGAAGGGAGACGCCACCTGCGCCTGCGTGGCCGCCGCCTCGGTCGTCGCCAAGGTGGTGCGAGATCGCATCATGGTGGCACTCGACGACGAGCTGCCCGGCTACGGATTCGCGATCCACAAGGGTTATGGCACCGCGATGCACCAGGAGCGGCTGAACCTGCTCGGGCCGAGCCCCCAGCACCGGCTCTCATACTCCAATGTGGCGGCCTCGGCTAGAGTTCACTCATCATGAGTACCGAGGACCTGGACGAGTACGAGAGCCGGATGGAGCTGGAGCTCTACCGCGAGTACAAGGATGTCGTCGGGATCTTCACCTACGCGGTGGAGACCGAACGGCGGTTCTACCTGTGCAACGCCGTCGACCTCAAAGTGCGCACCGAGGGCGGCGACGTCTACTACGAGGTCTCCATGGGCGACGCCTGGGTGTGGGACATGTACCGCCCGGCTCGCTTCGTCAAGACGGCCAAGGTGCTCACCTTCCGGGACGTCTCCATCGAGGAGATCGTCCACTCCGACCTCGAGGTCCCCGAGAAGTAACCCCCGGACCGGCCCGCGCCGGCCTGTGGACAACCGGATTCGCCGAATTCCCCTGTGGACAACTGAACATTCACCCCTCCCGGCCGCGATAACTGGGGTGGAGGTGATCCTCAATGTCCACCACATCACACACGGATCCGGTACCCACAACCGCCCGGGGCGCCGCGCTGCGGGCCCGCCGAGGCGTCAGAGCACAGCTGGGCAACTGGGGGGAGGACGTCGCCGTCGAGCACCTCGAGGCGCTCGGCTGGCAGATCGTCGCCCGCAACTGGGCCTGCGATCGCGGCGAGATCGACATCGTGGCGCTGGAGCCCGGCACCCCGCACACACTCGTCTTCGTCGAGGTGAAGTGCCGCTCGGGGCTCGGCTACGGGGACCCCCTGGAGTCGATCACCGTGGCCAAGCAGCGCAAGCTCCATGAGCTCGCGCTGGCCTGGCTGACCAGCCATCAGGGATCGGTGCCGAGGGTGCGCATCGACGCCGTGGGAGTGGTGCGCAGGCAGGGGGCCGAGCCACGGATCGACCACGTCCGGGGAATCGGCCGATGAGCGGGGCCAGCGCCTGGTCTGTGGCCCTGGTGGGCATCGAGGGCACCATGGTTGAGGTGGAGGCCGCGACCGGGGGCGGCCTGCCGCGCACCGTCCTGGTCGGACTGCCCGACACCGCGCTGTACGAGGCGCGTGACCGATGCAGGGCCGCGGTCGCGGCGGCCGGTCTGGCCTGGCCCGCCCAGCTCCTCACCGTCAACCTGACGCCGGCCTCGCTGCCCAAGGCCGGCACCCACTTCGACCTGGCCATCGCCTCCGCGGCCCTGGCCAGCGTCCAGGTCGTGCCTCCCACGCTGCTGGACAGCACCGTGCTGCTCGGCGAGCTGGGGCTCGACAGCAGGGTCCGTCCGGTGCGCGGCGTCCTCCCGGCTCTGCTCGCGGCACGCTCGGCCGGATTCGAACGGGCCGTGGTGCCTGCCGGCCAGCTGCGAGAGGCCAGGCTCGTCGACGGGCTGACGGTGTGGCCGGTCGCCGACCTCCACGATCTGGTGGAGGTGCTCTGGGGCCGCCCGGTGCTGTCCGCGCCGCCGGAGGCCGACGACACCGGGAGCGCCCCGACCATCATCGGCGACCTGTCGGAGGTCATCGGCCAGCAGGAGGCGCGCCTGGCCCTCGAGGTCGCCGCCGCAGGGCGCCACCACATTCTGTTCCGCGGCGCCCCCGGCTGCGGCAAGTCGATGCTCGCCGCACGTCTGCCCACGATCCTGCCGCCTCTGGACCGCCGAGAGGCGCTCGAGGTGACCGCGGTGCACTCGCTGGCCGGCACCAACCCGGACGGCGGGCTCATCACCCTTCCGCCGCTGTCGGAACCCCACCACAGCGTCTCCATGGCGGCGATGGTCGGAGGCGGGGCGAGGGTGGCCCGGCCCGGCGCGATCACCCTGGCCCACCGCGGCGTGCTCTTCCTCGACGAGGCGCCCGAATTCCCACCTCGGATCCTCGATGCCCTGCGAGGACCGTTGGAGACCGGCTGGGTGACGATCGGGCGCTCCCTGGCCCAGACCAGATACCCGGCGCGGTTCCAGCTGGTGATGGCCCTCAACCCCTGCCCGTGCGGCCGCGCCGACGACCCGGCGGGGCGCTGCCGGTGCAGTCCCGACCAGGTACGCAGATACGCCGCGCGGTTGTCCGGCCCGGTGCTGGACCGGGTGGATCTCCACCAGCGGATGAGACCCCTCACCAGCGCGCACCTGCTCGGCGCCGACGTGATGCCCGAACCCGAGTCCAGCGCCGCGGTGGCGGCCCGGGTGATGGAGGCGCGGGGCAGGGCGTCTCGCCGACTGGAGGGCACCCCCTGGCGGGTCAACGCCGAGGTGAGCGGAGCCCACCTGCGCCGGGGCCTGCCGATGTGCTCCGATGCGGGCCTCATCGAGGACGCCCTGGCCAGCGGGAGACTGAGCGCCCGCGGCGTCGACAAGGTCCTGCGGATCGCCTGGACCCTCGCCGACCTGGCGGGGACCGACCGGATCGCCTCGGACCAGCTGCGGCTGGCCCTGGCGCTGAGAAGAGGAGAGGTGACATGAGCCGGACGCCATGGGACGAGGAAAGGGTCGCACGGGCCGCCCTGGCCGCGGTGCACGACCCCGGAGGCCCGGAACTCGACGACCCGCCCGAAGCCGGCGGGGCGTCGCAGCGGTGGGCCGAGCTGAGGTCGGCCGACACCGCGCTGGGCCGCAGGGCGCGGGCACTGGATCCCGGCCGGCTGGTCAGCCAGTGCGAGGAGTTGGGGGCCCGGTTCATCATGCCCGGTGATCCGGAGTGGCCGACGAAACTCGAGGCCGTTGCCGGCTGCGACCGCTCCCTCCACCAAGGTCTGGGCGGCGTGCCACTGGGACTGTGGGCGCGGGG
>OMJG01000330.1_pt1 | contig 36357 bp, 33 predicted proteins | sample 1646431 | NCBI WGS metagenome assembly OMJG01 (sample SAMN03771674, study PRJEB25209) | food metagenome | isolation source: Cotija cheese | place: Mexico:Jalisco,Michoacan | collected 2011-12-12
CAGGATGCCCGCTCAGGCCCGGTGGCCGCGGCGGCGGGCCCATCCGGGAACGGCCCGGACCGCCACCTGCGCCGAGCCCTCCTGAAGGCGATGGTCGACGATGACGCCCACGATCCGGGTTCCGGTGCGCCGCCCCGCCCATTCGGCTCCCAGCGCCAGGGCCAGGGAGTCGGGGCCGCCGGAGCAGCCGATCACCGCCCGCGGCAGGCCGTCGATCATCGCCGCCACGGCCCGCGCCACCTCGAGGGAGCGCGGGCCGAGCTCCTTGCGGGCCATCAGCAGCCGCAGGAGGCCACGGCCGACCAGGCGGCGTCCAGCCAGGTGTGGGAGGCCGAGTCGTCGGCGGAGTTGTTGAGCAGGAAGGCCTGCACGACGACGCGGCCGTCGGCGGTGCGGATCCACCCCGACAGCGAGGACACCCCGGTCAACGTGCCGGTCTTGGCGTGGACGACGCCGCGCCCGGCCACGTCGGCATCGTCGCCGAAGCGGCTGGCCAGGGATCCGGAGACCTGGGCCACCGGCACGGCGTCGGCGATCGGCTGGAGGCGCGCCGTGGTGAGCGCCGCCCGCCACGCCTTCTCCAGCATGGTGGCGCTCACCAGGTTGCCCCGCGACAGGCCGGAGGTGTCCTGGAGCACCGCCCCGGACTGCCATGCGCCCAGGCTGGTGAGCTGGGCCTGGAGATTCGCGGTGGCTCCGGCGAAGGTGCCCGGCTTCCCGGCCGCCAGCGCCGACTGGCGGCCCAGCACCTCGGTGGCCGAGTTGTCGGAGTGCAGCAGGGCGGTCTTCAACAGGGTCTCCACGGGGGCCGAGTTCACCGAGGCCACGGTCGACGCAGAGCTGGGCGCCTGCTTGGCGGCGGGAGTGCCGGTGACGGTGATCCCGGCCGCCGTGAGCTGGGCGGCGAAGGTGGTCGCGGCCTGCTGCGACGGCGTCGTGGACCGCGCCCCCGAGGCGTCCACGCCCTCATTGACCCACAGCGCGCTGATGTGGGTCACCTGATCCGCGTAGCCCGCCGGCCATGCGGAGTTCCACGAGTCGGAGCCGAACAGCGAGTCGTCGTAGTCGAGCGTCACGGAGGTGACGCCGTCCTTCTTGAGGGCGGCGGCGGTGTTCTTCGCCAGCACCTGGGTGGAGGCGAAATCGGGATTGGTGGCCGACGGGGTGGCCTGCAGGTAGGGGTCTCCCCCGCCGACCAGGGTGATCGTCGAGGGGTCGTCGGAGGATCGCACGACCTTGGTGGCGAAGGTCTTCCCGGCGTCGACCGCGTTGAGCAGCCCGATGCCGGTGAGCACCTTGAGGTTGGAGGCCGGCGTCATGAGGGCGTCGGCGTTCTTCGAGAACAGGGTGATGCCGGTCGTCAGGTCGACGGTGGCCGCCCCCAGGGTGCCCGGCTGCTTCGCCGTCACTCCCGCAATCCTCGACGCCACCGCCGAGGGATCCGCCGGCGTCGACGAATCGGCCGCCGGAGTGGCCGCCGCCACGATGCCGCGGCCTCCCGGGCCGCCGGCCTCCGGAGTCGGGGAGTACAGCGAGGAGGGGATCGTCGAGGCTCCGCCGTCGCGCAGCGCACCCGACGCTGTGAGCATAGACTTGCCCCACACCGCACCGACTCCCGCGATGACCGCCAGAACGAGTGCAAGAATCAGGAACCGTAAGGGCTGGGACCCCCGCTGACGATGTCTGTCTGCCACTGGGTCCCTCCTCCGAACTGGATATACAGTGTCCGCCATCCGCGCGTCCAAACACAAGAGAGGGTCGACAGTGACCGACGACTTCCAGAACTTGCTCAACGTCGCACCGCCCGAGGGCATGACGTTCGACGTCACGATCGAGATCCCCAGGGGCACCAAGAACAAGTACGAGATGGATCACGAGACCGGTCGTATCCGCCTGGACCGCACGCTGTTCACCTCCACCCAGTACCCCTACGACTACGGGTTCATCGAGGGCACCCTCGGTGAGGACGGCGACCCCCTCGACGCGATGGTGCTCCTCCAGGAGCCGACCTTCCCCGGATGCCTCATCGAATGCCGTGCGATCGCGATGTTCCAGATGCAGGACGAGATGGGCGGCGACGACAAGGTGCTGTGCGTGGCGACCGCGGATCACCGTCGCGACTATCTGCGCGACATCGACGACGTCGGCAACCTCATGCTGATGGAGATCGAGCACTTCTTCACGGTCTACAAGGACCTCGAACCCGGGAAGTCGGTCGAGGGCGCCACCTGGACCGGACGCATCCCCGCCGAGGCGGAGATCAACTCCTCCTTCGACCGCGCCAAGGGCACCCCCTTCGAGCACCACAACGTCAACCTGGCGTGACGCGCCTTTCCTGACGTCCCGTCCCTTCTCGACGTCGGCAGCCAGTTGTGACCTGGGCAGTGGAATACCGCTGCCCAGGTCAACTTTTCTCTGACGACGTCGGGAGATGACATGCGGCCCGGCCCCGCATCCGGCGGCACGTGGAAGAATGCCCGCGTGCCCACCTGCCTGATTCTGCTGGCCCCCTCCGCCAACCACGTCTACGCCGGTCAGGCCCCCGCCCTGTCGGCGGCCGAGATCGCGCTGACCTGCCCAGGCGTCCAGGATGTCCGGCAGACCACGGTGGCCGGGATCGACTACCTCGAGCTCGACGTCGACGAGCTGTCCGAGCCCCGCCTGGAGGCGCTGTCCCGGGCCTCGGCGTCACTGGCCTGCTTCGCCCGCGAGGGGGATCTGCTGCGCCCCGTCGCCCTGCCCGCCACCGATCTGGTCGACGACGACCTGGTGACCATCCCGAAGTACCAGGGCAAGACGAACGAGCAGTTCACCCGGCTGCTGGTCAACGTCACCCTCTCCGCCCTCCGGAGCTCCCCCGCAGCCCGGCGCGACTCCGGCAAGAGGCTGTCGGTGCTCGACCCGATGTGCGGGCGCGGCACCACCCTGACCACCTGCTGGCTGGCCGGGCACAACGGCTTCGGGGTGGAGGACGACGCCAGGGCCGTCGAGGCGATGGCCGCCCACCTGTCCACCTGGCTGCGCCGCAAGCGCCTCAAGCACACGGCCCGCACCTCCAAGGTGCGCCGGGAGGGCCGCGCCATCGGCCAGCGCTTCGACGCCGAGCTGCGGCTGCCGGGTGCCGAGCCGCTGACCATCGGGGTGTTCACCGGCGACACCCGCGACTCGGCCTCGCTGTGGGGGAGGAGGACCTTCGACGCCATCGTCACCGACGCCCCCTACGGCGTCGTCCACGGCTCCCACACCGGCTCGGGGAAGGACCGCTCACCGGCCGCCCTGCTCGCCGAGGCGCTGCCCGTGTGGGCCGGGCAGCTGCGACGCGGAGGGGCGCTCGGCCTGTCCTGGAACACCCACGGCCTGGCCCGCGAGGACCTGCTGGCCATGTTCGTCAAGGCCGGGCTGGAGCCCCTCGACGGGGCCGAATGGTCGCGCTTCTCCCACCGGGTCGACTCCTCCATCCAGCGCGACCTCGCCGTCGCCGTGAAGGCCTAGCTGCTGCGCGAATCACTCGCTGGAGGGCGCATTTCGGACGATCCCGGCAGAAATGCGGGCTCCAGCTAGCAGAATGCGCGCTGTGCTCACAGCACCTGCGCCAGCAGGCCCAGCTGATTCCAGGTCTGGACCTCCTCGCCGGCCCCGTGCTCGGCGAAGGGATAGACATTGATGTCCTTGAGCACCCCCGGGTTCCGCTCCCCCCAGTGGTTGAAGGCGGCCCAGGCCGTCGACGGCGGGCACACCGGGTCCATCATCGCCACTGAGAACAGCGCCCTGGCGCGTGCCCGCGAGGCGAAATGCACGACGTCGAACATGCCGAGGGTCCGGAAGGCCCGGCCCACCAGACCAGGATGGGCGTGCAGGTAGGAGACCACCTCCAGGTAGGGGCCCGCCGAGGCCACATCCACACTGCGCCGGATGCACGACAGGAACGGGGAGTCGACGCAGACGGCCCGCAGCCCGATCCCCCGCATCGCCGCCAGGCCCGCCACTGCGGCGGCCTGGGCGCCGCCCTGACTGTGCCCCACCAGGACCACCCGGTCGGGGTCGGCCACCTCCAGGCCGCGGGCCACCTGGAGACCGCGGAAGGCATCGGTGTAGAGCCTTCGGAAGTAGTGCTGCCCCGGATCATCCAGATGCGGGGTCATCCACCCCGGTGTTCCCGATCCCCCTCCCCAGGGCCCGTCGTCGGGGGCGTTCTCGACGATATTGGGGTGGGCCCACCCCTGGCCCCGCGGATCGATGACCAGGTGGGCGTAGCCGGCCGCCGCGAAGGGCGTCGCGAAGGGCACCCCCCTCGATGAGCTGTATCCCTTGTAGCTCACGACGACCGGCATGGGACCCGATGCCCCGGCCGGCACATGGAGCCACGCCGAGACGGGGCTTCCGAGGTAACCGGCGTATCGGACGTCCCATGTTCTGACTGCCCGCTGGCGATTGTCGAAGGGAGTGGTCACGACGTCCAGCCCGATGCCCTCGTGCCGGTCCAGGGTCGTCGCCCAGAATTCGTCGAACCCGTCGGGCTCGGGAATCTCCGGGCAGAAATCGCGGGCCTCATCGAGGGACAGATCTGTCAGCGGCATAAAGAGATCCTATTTGATCGTGCTAAGGGGAGGACCCCCATGCAACCCCGCCGCACCGGACTGCCCATTCCACAGTCCGCGACGGCGGCCATCCCCCTCGCAACCCCGCTTCGGATGGTAAGCATGGGCCATGCACACCCTGTTCCTGCTGCGCCACGCCCAGACCGCGAACATCGTCTCCGGCGGGGGCACCGACGCCGACCGCCCGCTTACCGCCCTGGGGAAGCGCCAGGCCGAGCTGGTCGGCGAGCGGCTCAAGCTCCGCGGGGTCGACCGGGCCCTCTGCTCCTCGGCGCTTCGCGCCCGCCAGACCTTCGAGGGGACGGGTCTGGACTGCCCCGTGGAGGTGATGCCCATCCTCTACCACGGCGGCACGACGATCATGCGCCAGCGGATCTCGGAGATCGAGGAGGAGGTCGGCACCCTCCTGGTGGTCGGCCACGCCCCCACCGTCCCGGCCCTGGCCAGCCAACTCTCCGAGGGCGCGGACCCGCAGACGGTCGACGAGGTGGGCCGCTGGTACCCGCCGGCCACCCTCACCGAGATCGCCGTCGAGGGCACCTGGGAGAGCCTGGCCGACGAGGACGCCACCGGCCTGCTGCGCGGGATCCAGCGCCCCTGATCCGCTGAGCGCCGGCTACCTCAACTGTGGCCGACGGGATGCCCCGGCCACGACGGGCTGATCGCCCCGACCGCGGGCAGCGAGCCCGACCTGGTCATCGGCCCGCCGAGCATCCACCACACGACGACGCCCAGGATCATGAAGGTCAGGGTCATCACGAGGATGAACACGACCATCCAGCGTCGTGAGCGCGGTTCAGGAGTATGCGGCCCCGGCGCCGGTTCGGACGGCGACTCGGGCATCGGAGGCGGGGTGAAGACCGGATTCTGGGCCGGCCCCTGACGCCGCATGTCGCGGCTGCGCTCCACCTCCGGATCGCGGAACCAGGAGGACGGCAGGGACCCGTCGCCGTTCCCGGCCGCCAGCGCCTGCGGCGGCACCGGCGGGGCGGCGTCCGCGCGTCCCGACGTTGCCTGGGGCCTCGTCCGGGTCGGGATCGACCCCTGGGTCCGCGGTTCCTGGTCGGTCCGGGGCCGGCCGACCGACGGCAGCACCTGGGTGGCGTCGTCCTCCGGAGATCCCTTGCCCGGTCCCTCGATCGGACGCCAGATACCGCCTCCCGAGTCTCCGGGGCGCCCTGCCGGGCCGGGTCGCTGCCCGGCGCCCGGCTGCGGCATCGGACGGACCATCGTCGCGTCGGGATCCGAGGAGGCATTGCGGGGAGTGTCGGGGCGGGGCACCAGCGAGGGCATCACCCGGGTGACGGCGTTCTCGTCCGAGGACTGTTCGGGTGGACGCCGTGAGGGCCGGGGCACCGCGTTGTAGCGGTTGTTGCCCAGCGCGGGATTGGTCAGCCGCACCGCCCCCGACAGCCTGAGGTCCAGGGCGCATCTGGGGCAGGTGGTCTCCTGGGACCCCACCCGGGCTCCACACCGTGCGCAGAACACAGCCGACAACACCCCTTCTCCACGCGTCCACTCGTCGATTCGTCACCTGCCGGGGCGACGAATGCGCATCGCCCCTTCAGTTACTCCAGAATATAGGGAGCCCCGGATCGGCCAGCCCCTGTTCGGGCTCACGATCACCCCACCAGGAGGTCCCCATGCCCACCACCCCCTCCGGGGCCCCCGCGCGCCGTCGCACCCTGCTGATCGTGGTGGCCGTGGCCCTGGTGCTCGCCCTGGTGATCGGAGCCCGTCTCTCCCGGTCGGAGCCCCGGGGTGCTCCTGCGGCGAGCACCGCGGCGAGTTTCGTGTCAGCTTCCGGCGCAACCCGCTGGAGCACGCCGCCACCCAGCGGACTCACGGCCACCCCGGCTCTCTCCGGCTCGGCCTCTCCCCTCGTCCCTCCTGCCGCCGCCACCGCGGCTGTGGCGGCGGCCGAGAAGGCGACCGGCGCCCGGATGGGCCTGTCCATGGCGCCGGTCGGAGGCCCGGCCACGGCGACCGTGCCCTGGACGGCCGGGATCATGACCGGCGGGCCCGCCTGGTCGACGATCAAGCTGCCGATCGTGCTGGCCAATCTGCACGCCGGCACTGCGACCGGCACCGAGTCGACGGTGCGCGCCGCCATCACCCGTTCGGACAATCAGGCCGCCGAGACGCTTACCCGACGCCTCGGCGACGACGCCGCCGCGGCCAGGGCCGTGGACGCCGAGCTCGCCCGATACCACGACACGCGGACCCGCGCGGCCACCACCTCCGACCGGCCGGACTTCTCGGTGCTGGGGCAGACGATGTGGTCGCTGCCCGACCAGACCGTCTTCATGGCGTCGATGGCCTGCACCGCGGATGCCGCCCCGCTGCGCACCCTCATGGGGCAGGTGACCTCCGATCAGAGCTGGGGCCTGGGCACCCTCCACGGTTCACTTTTCAAGGGCGGCTGGGGGCCCGGCATCGATGGTCGCTACCTGGTGCGCCAGACCGGCGTCATCACCGTGGGGAAGAGCCAGTACGCCGTCTCGATGGAGGCGGTGGCCTCCGACGGCAGCTTCTCGGCGGGCACCGCGGCCCTGGACAGGCTGGCCGCCTCGCTGCCCGGAGTGGCCCGGAAGATGCCCGCCGGCACCTGCGGGTGACCCTTCTCACAGCCGCACCCCGGCCCGGAAGCCAGCTGGGAGACGTCGGGAAACCACTGGTCAGCAGGGGGTTGTAACGGATTCGTCATCGCGACGTCACAGATGCGGAACATTCAGCGTGATTCTGTGACCCGGCAGTAACACTCGCCCAACAGAGCTGCAATCCCGGTCCTCGAAGATATGAGACATGACACCACTACTTGAGATCAGCGCGGGCGATACCGCCTGGGTGCTGGCAAGCGCCGTACTCGTCTTGTGGATGACCCCCGCGGTCGCCTTCTTCTACGGCGGCATGGTCCGCGCCAAGGGCGTCCTCAACATGCTCATGATGAGCATGATCCCCACAGCGACCATCGCCATCCTGTGGATTCTCTTCGGCTTCTCGATGGTCTTCGGCGACTCCAAGGGATTCATCGGCAACCCGGCCCAGTACGCGGGCATGCACGGCGTCATCGGCGGGGAGCAGGGAACGATCCCGCTCTTCGTCTTCGCCGCCTTCCAGTCCGCATTCGCGATCATCGCGGTCGCCCTGGTGGCAGGGGCCGCCGCCGACCGGATGAAATTCTCCTCCTGGGTGGTCTTCAGCGCCCTGTGGGGCGTGCTGTGCTACTTCCCGGCCGCGAACTGGGTCTTCGGCACCGGCTGGATCCTCAACACCATGCACGCCGTCGACTTCGCCGGTGGCACCGCGATCCACATCAACGCCGGCGCCGGCGCCCTGGCTCTGGCCCTCGTCCTCGGCAAGCGGGTCGGCTTCGGCTCCAAGCCGATGCGTCCCCACAACACCACCATGGTGATGCTTGGCGCCGCCGGCCTGTGGTTCGGCTGGTTCGGCTTCAACGCCGGTTCCGCCTTGGGCGCCAACGAGCTCGCCGGCATCGCCTGGATCAACACCCTGATCGGCGCCGGCGCCGCACTGCTCGGCTGGATCATCGTTGAGAAGATCCGCGACGGTCACCCCACCACCCTCGGTGCAGCCTCGGGCATGGTCGCCGGACTCGTCGGCATCACCCCTGCCTGCGCGGCCGTCTCCCCGCTGGGCGCCATCATCGTCGGCGGCCTCGCCGGCATCATCTGCGCCATGGCCGTCGGCCTGAAGTACCGCTTCGGATATGACGACTCGCTGGACGTCGTGGGCGTCCACATGGTCGGTGGCCTGGTCGGCACCGTGGTGATCGGCCTTGTCGCCGATCCCACCTACATGGCGATCGGCCACCCGGCCGCGCTGGAGGCCAACGGTTCGGGCCTGTTCTACGGCGGCGGCATCAAGCTGCTGGGCGTCCAGGCCCTGTGCGCCGTGGCCGTCATGATCTACAGCTTCGTCGTGAGCTTCATCATCGCCTGGGTCCTGAAGAAGACCATGGGCATCCGGCTCTCGACCAAGGACGAGCTCACCGGCATCGACCTCATCGAGCACGCCGAGGCCGGATACGACCTCTCCAACGTCCGCTACAGCTCCTACCGCATCCGCGACTCCCTGGTTCTCCCGGCATCCCCGAAGAGCCCCACCGGGCCCTCCGCGACCGCCGCTGATTCTGACAAGACGGGAGCCAACGCATGAAACTCATCACCGCAATCGTCCAGCAGTCCGCCCTCGACGACGTCCAGGTCGCCCTGGCACAGCACGGGATCGCCGGAATGACCATCTCGGAAGCCAGCGGATACGCCCGCCAGCGCGGACATGTCGAGGTCTACCGAGGAGCCGAGTACACCATCGACTTCGTTGAGAAGGTCCGCATCGAGATCCTCTCCTCCGACGCCGAGGCCGAGCCGATCACCACCGTCATCTGCGACGCCGCCCGATCGGGAGAGATCGGGGACGGGAAGGTGTGGATCTCGCCGGTCGACGACGTCATCCGCATCCGCACCGGAGAACGCGGAGTCCAAGCGATCTGAACCGGCGCCGGCCGACGTGACACGTCGGCCGGCGCTCTCGGCGTTCCCGGACGCCCCACAAACGCCCGTCCCGTCGCAGTGAATGGGGCTCTGCAGACCAGAACCTCCGCGTGGTGTCACACTGCCGACGGGGCGGGTTCCCCTTGTCGCCACATCCCCCACGTGCAGCGCCCGTGGCCCCGGCGGGGCCCCTCAGCTGGCCCCCTGAGCGGAGCATTGGTGGATTGAACGGCGAGTTCACCGTCCAATCCACCAATGCTCACCGCGGCTCGGATCGTTCACCTCGCCCCTCTCGGATCAGTCGGTACCGTCCGCGGCGTCCCTCTGGCTCTGGGTGTAGGCCCCGGCAGCCCGGGCGTCGTCGATGCCTTCACCGGCCAGGCGCGCCGCCCGGATCCGGGAGACGCTGGACGAGTAGCCCGTTATGGCCTCTCTCGAGTGCCCCGGGGCGTAGGTAATCGAGCGGTCGGCGTCGATCCCCAGACCGGCCCCCACCTCGATGGCGTCCTGGTTGGCGCCCATGTAGGAGAAGGTCCAGGAGTAGTCGCGCTCCTGACGCTCGATGAGGGCCTTGATCGCCGGGTGGGTCCACTCCCGGCTGGCGTTCTCCAGTCCGTCGGTCATGATCCCGACGATGACGGTGCCCGGCCGCTTCTCCTCAGGCATCGCCGCCAGACCGGCGCCGACGTCAGTGACCAGCCGCCCGATCGAGTCCAGCAGGGCGGTCATCCCGCGGGGCTGCAGGTCCAGCTTCGGTACCAGATCCACCGGCCGGGACTCGTAGACCACCTCGTACCTGTCGTCGAACTGGGCCAGGGTGACGGTGCATCGCCCAGGCTGGGACGCCTGGTCGGCGATGAAGGCGTCGAATCCGCCCTCGATGTCGGACCCGATGGTCTCCATCGATCCGGACCGGTCGAGCAGGAAGGCGAGATGGGTGTAGTTCGGATCGGTCATGGTCGGCTCCTTCGCGCAGACGTTCAGACAACACCCATCGTGCCGCGGGCCTCTGACAATTCTGTCAGCGGAGGGGACGACCCCGACGTCTCAAACGACCAGCTCTTCCCGGATCGCCTCACCGGCGTCGCGCATCGCCGCCAGCACCTCGTCGCGCGGGTCGGCCTCGCCGCGGTCCCAGTTGGCCAGCACCGCGTACGCGATCCTCCTGGTCGGCGACATCACCACCCCGGTGTCGGCCCGCACGGTGCTGATCGTCCCGGTCTTGTTCCACAGCCAGATGTCGCGGTCGAAGAAGTAGTGGGCGAGCGGATCCAGTCCGAAGGCCGAGGCCACCATCGACAGGTCCATCCCGGCGCCCAGCCAGCGCTGGAGGGTGTCCGAGGAGGACGCCGAGAGGTCTGCGCGGGTGACCAGCCTGGCGCAGAAGCGCACCAGGTCGGCCGCGGTGGCGTGGGAGAGAGTCCGCGGAGCGCCGGGCGGGATGGGCCAGCGCACCCAGTCGTCCAGCCCGGAGTGCCGGTAGCCCATGGCCACCGTGTGGGAGTGCACGGCCTCGATGCCGATCTCCCGCACCAGGGTGTTCGTGGCGGCGTTGTCGCTCACCGCGCCGATCAGGGCCGCGAGGTCGTAGAGACTCAGCTCGTCGGCCTGCAGCAGGTACCACAGCCCGGAGTTGTCCATCCACTCCACCGGCCGCCGGGTGACGCGGTCCTCCAGGCTGCGACGTCCGTCGTCGACCTCGGCCAGGAGGCGGTGGAGCAGGAAGATCTTCCCGACGCTGGCGGTGTCCTGCACCCGGCCGGAATCCAGCTCGAAGAGCACCTTCCCGGAGTCGACGTCGCCGGCGAGGGCCGACCACCGCACCCCCTCGACGCGGGCCAGCCGGGCCGCGACATCCTGTGATCCGGTCATACCGACATCCTCTCTCCTGAGGCGAAGCCGCTGAGCACTCCCCGCCAAGGTTTGCCAGAGCCCTGAAGAAGGATCCGGTCGTTCGCCGTGTCGACGACGGCGCTGGTGAACGTGTACAGGTCCGGTTCGCGATTGAGCACCCCGTCGGCGCGCAGCGCGGCCAGCAGGTCCTCCGGGCTCCCCAGCCTGGGCGACGCCGCCTCCAAGGCCGCGAATCGGGTGCGGCTCTCGCTCGTCCACCGGTCGTCGACGACCACATCGTCGACCTCATCCCCGGGGCGGCGGTCGATGAATCGCAGGTGATTCGTGTGCCGCAGGAGCCTGTCGGCCGCCCCCGCCACCGACACTCTTCCGGCTGCGTTCTCGATGATGTCGCCGCGTCCCCCTGGACCGTCGGCGACGTCGAAGGCGAAGCCGCCGGCACAGCCGATCTCCTGCAGCGCCACCCGGGCCCGTGCGCCGTCGGGCCGGCGTTGGGCGTGGCGGGCCACCAGATGCCGACCGGCAGCGTTCTGGTCGATCCGGTGGACGGGCACATGATCCATGCCGAAGGTGAGCCCGGCCGATGTGGTGACGAAGGAGTTGGCCGGCAGCATCCCCGGATACCAGACCACCGTCATCGACGGATCCCCGTCGATCCTCAGCGTCACCAGTCTCACCAGCCCCGCGAGCTCACCGTCACCGTCCTCGTTGTGACCCATCAGCACACCGGAGCCGCCGGCCGTGCACAGGTCGGAGCAGCCGATGCCGTCACGGCCGAGATCCCCGCGCAGGTTCAGCGCCCACAGCTCGGCCTCGGGGACGCCGGCCCCCTCGGCCAGCCAGCCCAGTTCGGCCGATTCGACCGGCAGGAGCCGGCGGGTGGAGGCCACCACGGCGTCGAACTGACGCCCGCGTGCCCCGGTCGCCCGCTCGACGAGCCCCTTCCAGGAGTCCCTGGCCCGCCAGGCCGCGATCTGCTCGGCGTGCTCTACCCCAAGGGCGGTCATCACCTCGCGCCGATCGCCGCTCAGCACCGTCCACTCCATCCCGGAGACCGGCTCGCGATACTCCACCTGAGCTGTCATCGGGTCTCCCCCACGGTCTGATCCAGCCGCTCGCCGGCACGGGTCAGACCGGTGATGTGGGCGCGGATCTGCTCCCCCACCGCCCGCATCGCATCGATCGCGACGGCCCGCAGGTCGCCGTCGTCATCGCCCCAGTTGGCGGCCATCGCATAGGCGATCCGCCCCGCCGGGCCCGCCACATGACCCACCTCGATGCGGGCGGTGTCCACCGATCCGGTCTTGTGACGCAGCACGATGCCCTGGTACTCGGGGTCCACGTGGGCCAGCGGGTCGAGCAGGAAGGAGTCGGCCAGCATCGAGGTGTCGGCGTCAGCCGCCAGCCAGGACAGCACCCGTTCGCGCACCGGCTCCGAAAGAAGCTCAGCACCCGGAGTGTCCCCGGGTCCCTCGCCGAGCCGCAGGGCCAGATCGGCCAGTTCCCGGGCGCAGCCGTAGGAGGTGGTCCACGGGACGTCGGGGGTGCGCTCGTTGCGGATGTAATCGAGCATCAGGGTGTCGTGGTAACCGAGGCGCCCGGCGACCGCGTGGATCGCGTCGAGGCCCACCAGGTGGGCCAGGGCGTTGGTGGCCAGGTTGTCGCTCACCGCGCCCACCAGCAGGGCGGCGTCGGCGACCGTGAGGTGCTGGTCGAGCATCCGGTAGAGCAGGCCCGAGTCCTCCACCCGCAGTTCGTCGGGGATGTCGATCCGGTCGGTCTCGACGAGCCTTCCGGAAACCAGACGGTTCGCCACCTCGACCAGGAGGAAGAGTTTGCCCACGCTGGCGGTGCGGCACACGACATCGGGGGTGTGCTCGGCCAGCACATCCGGATCGGGCGCAGTGGTGGCATCCAGTACCCGGATCGACCAGGTGATGCGGGGGTCCAGATCGGGCAGAACAACGGTCATATGGGGTCCTCATGCGACGGTTCGACGGGCAGATTCTCACTCTAGAGCCACGATCCGTGGCCCGGAGCCACCGCGCAACGGCCCTTTTCGGCTCCATGGAAACCAGAACACCCGTTGAGTGGTGGTTCCGGGAGCTCAGGGGCGCGCCGGGGCCGGGATCGGGGCGCCGAACTCACTGATCGGGAGTCGTGGCGGCCGCCGAGCGCTCGAAATGGGTGCGCAGCACCATGGTGATCCGGGTGCGGGTGCGCACGGCCGCCCGGATGCGCGACAGCACGTGGTCGAGGGCCTGGGCATCGGCCACCGAGATCTTCACCAGATGGGTGGCCTCCCCGGCCACCGACCAGCAGGCCGTGACCTCCTCGATCCCCTCAAGGATCTCGGGGACCCCGTCCTCATCGTCGGGTTCGGCGTAGATCTCGACGAAGGCCGATATCGGTCGCCCCACGGCCGCCGGATCCACCAGAGCCCGATACCCGGCGATGACGCCGGCCTCCTCGAGCTTGCGCACCCGGTTCTGAACGGTGGAGACGGACATGCCGGTGGTCTGGGCCAGGGCCGACAGCTTCGCCCTCCCGTCGGCCGCCAGGGCGGCCAGCAGCCTCCGGTCGGCGGAGTCGAGTCCCTCTCCTCTGGCCATCAGATCCCACCGATCCCGCCGGGCGCCCCGGCATCATCGACCCGCAGTTCCACCGACCCCTCGTCCACATCCAGCACCCCGGGCACGTTGAGCGGGATGCTCAGGGCATCCGGATCGTGGCCGAATCCCTGCTCCCACAGGACCGGAATCCCCAGCCCGGACAGATGGTCGGCCATCATGGTTCGGATCGGGCCCGGATCCCCGCAGTCGGTCCAGGAGCCCAGCACGATCCCGGCGACCCCGTCGAGCCGACCGCTGCGCACCAGCTGCACCATGAACCCGTCCAGGTGCGAGACGTTCTCCCCGATGTCCTCCAGGAAGAGGATCTCCGGCGCACCGGAGACCCCTGCCTCCGGAGCCCCCAGTGCGCCGACGACACGGGACAGATTCCCGCCCCGGAAGATCCCGTGGGCCCGGCCCGGCACCATCGTATGTGCCACCGGCCCCACGATGCGGCGCCCTCCCCAGGGCTCCAGGAGCCATCGGCCCACATCCTCACGGATCAGCGACGAGTCCCGGAACACGTCATTGCCGACCATCGGGCAGAACAGGGAGGGCACCCCGAGATGGAAGCGGAGAGCCTCATGCAGCGCGGTGGCGTCGCTGGAGCCGGTGAACAGCTTCGGCCGCCCGTCGCGTCGCAGGGCGGCCGCCCCCATCGCCGCCCAGTCGATTCCGTCGAGAAGCCGCATCGCCCCGTCCCCGCCGCGCACGCAGATCACCGCGGCGGCCTCGGGATCGGTCCAGGCGTCCACCAGGTCGTCGCGCCGCTGGTCGTCGGTGCCGGCGAGGAACTCGATCTCGTCGTGGCGGGCCAGGATGTGCGGCGCCACCCGCACCTTCAGGCCGTAGCCCTCCAGGTATCCGACGGCGCGCTCGACATCCTCGGGGGTGCTGGGCGAGGACGGCCCCACGAGATGGACGACGTCGCCGGGGGCCAGCGGTGCGTTGTCCAGATAGGCCCCCCGCATCCCCGCGCCCCCCGCGACGACGGTCATGCGACCTCCTCGTCGTCGTGGATGCTGGGAGCGGCTTCCAGAAGGGTGCGGGTGTACTCGTCCTGGGGGCGCAGCAGCACCTCCTCGGTGGGCCCGTGCTCGACGATCCGCCCGTTGTGCATCACGGCGACGGTGTCGGCGATGTTCCACGCCAGCCCCAGGTCGTGGGTGATCACCAGGGCCGACAGTCCCAGGCGTTCCCGCAGGGAGAGCAGCAGGGCCAGGATCTCGCCGCGCACCGAGGCGTCCAGGGAGGCCACCGGCTCGTCGGCCACCAGCACCTGGGGTCCCACGGCCAGGGCTCCGGCGATCACCACTCGCTGACGCTGGCCGCCCGACAGCTCCTGGGGGATGGCCCCCATGAAGGTCTCGGGCGGGGTGAGCTCGGCGGCCCGCAGGCTCCTGGCGACCCGGTCGCGCTCGTCCCCCTGGTAGTGCTGGACGCGCAGCCCCTCGGCCACCGACTCGTAGACCGACAGCTTCGGATTGAGGGCCGCCGACGGGTCCTGGAGCACCATCTGGACCTCCTTGCGGAAGTCCCGCAGCTCCCTGCCCTTGTGGGGCAGGTTCTGCCCGCGGAAGGTGATCGTCGAGCCGTCGTCGGCGGGCTGCAGGCCGAGTACCGTCCGCGCCAGGGTGGACTTCCCCGAACCGGACTGGCCCACCAGGGCGAGGATCTCTCCGGCGTGGACGGTCAAATCGACGTCGCGGACCGCCCTCACGGTGGCCTTGCCGGTGCGATAGGTGACGTTGAGTCCCTTGGCCTCCAGCAGCACCTCGTCGGTCATCGCGTGGCGCTCGGCGACCGGCGGTCGGGGCGGACGCTCACGGCGCGAGACCGGGTTCATCCGGGACGCCGGGTCCCCGATGGTGGGGAAGGCCGAGGCGAGCTGGCGGGTGTAGGGCTCCCGCGGCTCCAGGCAGATCTGGTGGGAGGGCCCCACCTCGACCAGCTCGCCGTCCTTCATCACGGCGATCCGCGAGCAGGCGGTGGCCAGCACCGACAGGTCGTGACTGATCATCATGAGCGAGATGCCCCGTTCGGTGACGAGCCCGTTGATCATGTCGAGGATCTGCTTCTGGACGATGACGTCCAGGGCGGTGGTGGGCTCGTCGGCCACGATGATGTCGGGCTCGCAGGCCAGGGCCATCGCGATCATGATGCGCTGGCGCTGGCCCCCCGACAGCTCGTGGGGGTAGGACGCCGCCTTCTCGCGCGGCATGTCGACGGCCGCCAGCAGCTCGTCGACCCGCGCGGCGCGGGCCTTGTCCGTCTTCCACTTGTCGGTCACGTGCAGTTCGAGGGCCTCGGTGATCTGTCGCCCGACGGTGTGCACGGGGTTCAACGAGTGCATCGCCCCCTGGAAGATGATCGAGGCCTCGGCCCAGCGCACCGCCCGCAGCTTGCCGAAGGACAGGTCCGCGACGTCGGTGTCGCCGATGCGCACCGATCCGGTGAGTGTCGCGTTCTTCGGCAGCAGCCTCAGCACGCTCATCGCCAGGGTGGACTTCCCGGATCCGGACTCGCCGGCCACCCCGAGGGTGCCGCCGGCGGGCAGGTCCAGTGACACGTTGCGCACCGCCGCCACCTGGCCGCGGTCATGGCGGCCCGAGGTGGTGTAGGTGATGGAGACGTCATCGAAGATGAGATCGGGCATTCATCGGCTCCTCAGGGTCGGATTGACGATGCTCTCCACGGCGCGGCCCACCAGGGTGAAGGCCATCACGACGAGCAGGATCGCCAGGCCCGGGATGAGGACGTACCACCAGTAGCCGCTGGTGGCCGCCGAGACGTCCATCGAGTTCTTGAGGATGGTGCCCCAGGACTGCTTGGTGGTGTCTCCCAGCCCCAGGAAAGACAGCGTCGACTCCGAGATGATGGCCGATCCCACGGTCAGGGTGGTGTTGGCCAGCACCAGTGGCAACACGGCGGGCAGCAGGTGCTTGACGATGATGTGCCAGTGCCCCGCCCCCAGCACCCGGGCCCGCTGGACGTAGTCGCGCGACTCGATGGACAGCGTCTGGGAGCGCACCACGCGGGCCGTGCCGGCCCAGGATGTGAGGCCGATGGCGATGACGATGGTGGTGACCCCGCGTGCCAGCACGGCGGCCAGCACGATCGCCAGGATGAGGGAGGGCAGCACCAGGAAGAAGTCGACGATGCGCATCAGCAGGCCGCCCACCCAGCCGGAGAAGTGGCCGGCGGCGATCCCGATGATGGTGCCGATGATCATCGACATGGCGGTGGCGGCGAAGCCCACGACCAGGGAGACGCGGGCCCCCCACAGCATCCGGACCCAGATCTCGCGACCCTGATGGTCGGTGCCGAAGGGGTGTTCGGCCGACGGCGGGGCGTAGCGCGGGCTGTCGAGCAGCTGGGTGACGTCGAGCATCCGCTGGGGGGCGAGCACCGGTGCCAGGATGGCCAGCACGATGATCACCACGAGCACGACCAGGCCGGTCATGCCGGCCGGATTGCGGCGGAACTGGGACCAGAAGTCCCTGGCGGCGGCGCCCCTCCGCGCCCAGACCATCGCCCGGGCGGAGCGAGGGGCGGCTCCCGCCTCATTCGGTGTGGTGACGGTCATGACGTCCTCACCCTCGGGTCGAGCTGCCGGTAGACCAGATCGGCCAGCAGGTTCATCAGAATGATGATGGCCGAGAACACCACGAAGGTGCCCTGCAGCAGCGGCAGGTCCGGGCCGCGGATCGCCTCATAGGTGAGCTTGCCGAGCCCCGGCCAGGAGAACACCGTCTCCACCGTCACCGCGCCCGCGATGAGCCCGCCCAGGTGCATGAACACCAGGGTGACGGTGGGCAGCAGGGCGTTGGGCACCGCATGGCGGCTGCGCACCTTGTCCTCCATGAGGCCCTTGGCGCGGGCGGTGGTGAGGTAGTCCGCGCTCATCTCCTCGATGAGGGAGGCCCGCATCACCATGACGTACTGGGCGTAGACCACCGCCACCATGGTGATCACCGGAAGCACCATGTGGGAGGCGACGTCGAGGGCCTTGGGGAAGAACCCGTCGGGCGGGTCGGGGCTCATCATCCCGCCGGTCGGGAACCACTGGAGGGTGCCCCCGAAGATCATGAGCAGGATGAGGCCGAGCCAGAAGGTCGGCACCGACCAGAACACCAGGGAGGTGCCCGAGGTGATCCGGTCGAACCAGGTGCCGCGCTTCCACGCCGACCTCTGCCCGAGCCACAGGCCGAGGGCGATCGCGATGACCGCCGAGGTGCCGGTGAGCAGGATGGTGTTCCAGAAGTACTGCCCGATGAGGCTGGCCACCGACTGCTCGTAGACGTAGGAGGTTCCGAAGTTCAACGTGAGGACGTTGACCAGGTAGTCCCAGAACTGCTCGATCATCGGCTTGTTGAGGCCCAGCTGCTCGCGCAGCTGGTCCATCTGGGCCGCGGTCATCGGGCGCTCCTTGGCCATCGACGCCACCGGGTCGCCCGGCATCAGCTTGAACAGGAAGAACCCGAGGATGATCACCAGGACCAGGGAGATGAGGGCCCCGCCCACCTTGGAGAGGAGGAACCGGGTGGCGGGGACCCCGCGTTCCGGCTCGTCCACCTCCTCGATGGCGGAGGCCGTGGCGGGCACGGCGTTGGTCATCTTCGCATCACTCCGTCTCGTCGGCCCTGCGGCGGCGCAGCACCAGGTACACGACGCCGGCCACGACGATCACCGCCACGACGATTCCGCCGACGATCAGACCGGTGTGGGAGCTGGAGTCGTTGTCGGAGCCGCTGACCGGGGCGAGGTCCAGGTATCCCCAGTACCCCGACTGGTTGGCGATGATGCCGTTGGAGGCCGGCTGGAGCTTGAACCCGGTGAACCGGTCGGAGCGGTAGGCCTCCAGGGAGTTGGCGTACCAGGTCGCGATCTGCGGGGTGTCGGTGTAGTTGAGCTCCAGCATCTGCTTGACGATGGCCCGGCGCTTGGTCTCGTCGAGCTCGGAGCGCTGCTGGGCGTAGAGCTTGTCGTAGGCGGCCGAGCAGTAGCCGTCCTGAGACGTGCCGCCCGTGCCGTCGGTGCGCTGGGCACGGTTGGAGCAGGTGTTGATACCCAGCTGGTAGTCGGGATCGGGGCCCACCGACCAGCCGGAGAAGTACATGTCGTAGTCGCCCTTGATCGCCTTCGCGGCGACCGTGTCGGCGTCGGTGGACTCGACCTTCAGGTCGATGCCGACGTTCTTGAGCCAGGGCTTGATGTACTCGGCGGCGTTCTGCTCATTGGGCTCGCCCGAGTCGGTCATGAGCCGCAGGCTGAGCTTCTTACCGTCCTTGACGCGGATCCCGTCGGCCCCGGCCTTCCAGCCGTCGGCGTCGAGGGTCTTCTTCGCGGCCTCGGGGTCGTACTTGACGATCACCGAGTCGTCGGCCGGCAGCGACCACTTCGGGAAGGAGGCGGGGATGAAGCTGGTGGCGACGGTGCCCTGCCCGGACAGCACCTTCGCGACGAGGGTCTTGGTGTCGATGGACTGGCGCAGGGCCTGGCGCACCTTGACATCCTTGAGGGCTGCCGACCCGGTGCCGTAGGCCTTGTTGTCGCGGGTCTCCATGCCGACGTTGAGGCTCAGGGAGTTGTAGCGGCGTCCGACACCCGAGTGGGTGGTGATGCCCTTGGCCCCCTTCAGCGCATTGAACTGGGTGGACGACAGGCCGGTGACGAAGTCGACGGCGCCGGAGCGCAGGGCCTGCACCTGGGCGTCGGAGTTCGTGTAGTAGATGTACTGGATTCCGTCGTACTTGGGAGCGCCCCGCCAGTAGTTGGGGTTGGTCTTGAAGTTGATCTGCTGGTTGGCCTTGTAGCTCTCCAGCTGCAGCGGGCCGGAGACGACGGTGTGGGAGTCGTTGGAGAACTTGGCCGGGTCCTTGACCTTCTCCCACACGTGCTTGGGCACGATCGGGATCTCAACGCCGGGGTTCGGGGCCTGGGGGGCCTTCATGTGGATGACGACGGTCTTGGCATCGGGGGCCTCGACGGAGGCGAAGTTGGTCACCAGGTTCCCGTTGGCCTCGCCCAGATCCGGATTCTTGAGCATCTGGTTGTAGGTGTACTCGACGTCGGCGGAGGTGATCGGCTGCCCGTCGGACCACTTGAGGCCGTCCTGCATGGTGAAGGTCCACGTCTTGCCGCCGTCGGTGGCCTTCCATGAGTCCGCCAGACCCTTGGTCGGTGAGCCGTCCTTCTGGTCGTTGGCCACCAGGTTCTCGTACATGTAGCGCAGCGCATTGGTGGGCAGCAGGTAGATCGACGTGAAGGGGTTGAAGGAGTCGACGAATCCGGAGGTGGCGATGCGCAGCACGTTGCCCTTGGCCGCCGACGCGGAGGCCGAGGAATCGGCGACGTCATTGTTGCCGGATGCCCGTGCCACCCCCGCCCCACCCATCGAGCCGGCCGCCAGCAGTGCGCCGGCGACCAGGGAGGCCGACAGACAGCGGAAGGAACGGGATCTGGTTCGCATCGCAATACCCTTCGTCAGAACCGGGAGTCGGCCGCTCACAGCGCGGTCGATGGAGTGATCGAACCGCATTCCCACAGCACCGGTCAATAGGTTCGACCGAAAATCCCGGGAGTGTTACGCACTCGAAACACAGTGTCAACTCGCCAAAACCCGGAAGAACACGTTGCCGCGCAGTCCTTCATCGGAAAATTTCCGATCCTGTGCTGACCCTGTCCCCATCGCGCGCCGTGCGGGTGTTTCCCGGCACCCGGCCCTCCCCCGATGGCAGACTATCGGCAGGTCATCGGCCGGCCACCGCCGCCCGGCCCCGGCCCGGCATCCGTGGACGCCCCACATCCCCGGACGACTGATATCCCTAGACTCGACCATGCCGCTGCTGCACCCGGGAAGGACTTCCATGAAACCCCTCACCCTTCACCTGATCGACCTGTCGGTCCCCGGTGGTTCGATCACCCGTCACGAACCCGACGAGACCCTCGTGCGGGTCGACGACCTCGGTATCACCCGGGGAGACGGCATCTTCGAGGTCGCAGCCGTGCTGCACGGCACCCCGCTGGCCCTGGAGGCGCACCTGGCCAGATTCGCCCGGTCGGCGCGGATGCTCGATCTGCCCGAACCCGATCTGGACCTGTGGCGCCGGGCCGTGGGGGCCGCGGCCGCCGACATGGCCGATCAGCCGGGTCTGACCGCGGTGAAGTTCATCATGACCCGCGGCATCGAGGGGGCCGCCTCGGCCCCCACCGGCTGGGCGCTGGGATTCCTGGCCGACGATCCGGCCCCGGCTCAGGCCGAGGGGCTCGACGTCGTGCTGCTGGACCGCGGCTACCGCCACGACGTCGCCGACACCTCCCCCTGGCTCCTTGCGGGCGCCAAGACCCTCGCCTACGCCATCAACAAGGCGGCGCTGCGCGAGGCCGAGCGCCGAGGGGCCGACGACGTCATCTTCATCAGCTCCGACGGCTACGTGCTGGAGGGCCCCAGCTCGACTCTCATCGCCCGCATCGACGGCACCTACATCACCCCGCCCGTCAGCCTGGGCATCCTGCCGGGCACCACCCAGGGCGACGTCTTCGCCGACCTGGAGCGCCAGGGGGTGCCGACCCGGGTGGACACCCTGTCGGTCAACGACCTGGAGACCGCGGGCGCCATGTGGCTGTGCTCCAGCACCCGGGGGGCCGCCCCGATCCGCACCCTCGACGGGCGCAGGATCACCGTCGACCACCGGGCCACCGAACTCATCAACACCGGCCTGGACGCCCGGAGACAGTGATGCCCGTGATCCCGGTCATCGACGGCCACAACGATCTGGCCTGGGCCAGCCGGTCCTCCCGCGGCTACCGCGTCGACGGACTCGACGGGCCGCAGGCCGGGCTGCACACCGACATCCCCCGGCTGCGCGCCGGCGGGGTGGCCGGCCAGTTCTGGTCGGTGTGGGTGGATCCGGTCCTGCGCGGCGCCGAGCAGGTGACCGCCACCCTGGAGCAGATCGACTTCGTGCACCGGATGGCCGAGGCACACCCCGGCGAGCTGCGTCTGGCGCGCACCGCCGAGCAGGTGCGCCGGGCGATGACCGAGGGCCGGATCGCCTCCCTCATCGGCGTCGAGGGAGGCGCCCAGATCGACGACTCTGGGGCGGTGCTGCGGGCCTACGCCAGGGCCGGGGCCCGCTACATGACGCTCACCTGGTCGGTGACCACCGACTGGGCCGACTCGGCCACCGACGAGCCCCGCAACGGCGGGCTGAGCGCCTTCGGCCGCGACGTCGTCGCCGAGATGAACCGCATCGGGATGGTGGTCGATCTGGCCCACGTCGCCCCCTCCACGATGCGCGACGCCCTGGCGGTGAGCACCTCGCCGGTGATGGTCTCCCACTCAGCCGCCCTGGCGCTGTGCGACCATCCGCGCAATGTGCCCGACGACGTCATCGCCGCGATCGGCGCCGCCGGCGGGGTGGTGATGGTGGCCTTCGTGCCCTCATTCGTCTCCCAGGCCCGCCACGACTGGGTGGAGGCCGGGGAGGTCGGGGAGCCGCCGGCCGTCGGGATCGGCGACGTCGCCGACCACATGGACCACATCCGCGAGGTGGCCGGGGTCGCCGCGGTGGGGATCGGCGCCGACTACGACGGCACCGACTCCATGCCGATCGGCCTGGACGACGTCTCCCACTACCAGGATCTTCTCGCCGAACTGGCCCGGCGGGGATGGTCGCAGGCCGATCTGGAGGCCGCGGCGCACCGCAACGTGCTGCGCGTCCTGGAGGCCAACGACGATCCCTACCGCGCCTTCCTCCAGGGACGAGCCGGCCAGCCGGACCCTCACACCATCGTTGCCGCAGCACAGGCCCGGGCCACCCGGGCCTCCTGAGGAAGGACTGCCGATGACATCTCCCCAGCACACCCCGTCCGGCGATACCCGGGCCGCGGGCGACGGCCCGGCCGTCCTGGTGATCGTCAACTCCCCCACCTCCGGGCCGCGACGGCTCGGGGACTGGCTCGCCGAGTCCGGGCTGAGGGTCGTCGAGAAGCTCGGCTCCGAGGGGCTGCCCGACAGCATCGAGGGCTACGACGGCCTGGTGATGCTGGGCGGCGGCATGATGCCCGATGACGACGTCAAGGGCCCCTGGCTGCCCGCTGAACGTGATCTGGCGGCCCAGGCCATCGACGCCGACCTGCCGACCCTGGGCATCTGCCTGGGCGGCCAACTGCTGGCCCACGTGGCCGGCGGCGAGGTGCGGGCCGATCACGGCCCCAAGGAGCGCGGGGCCACCCTCATCTGCCCCAACGACCTGGGCCGTTCCGACCGTCTGCTGGGCACTCTCGGCGAGGGCGCCCCGATGATCGAGAACCACCAGGACATGATCACCGAGCTTCCCCCCGGCTCGGTCCTGCTGGCCTCCTCGGCCGCCCTGGCCAACCAGGCCTTCCGGATCGGCCGGCACGTCCGCGGGCTCCAGTTCCATCCCGAGGCGAGCGCGGAGAGCCTGTCGGGCTGGGATGACGCCGCGATGAGCACCGAGGGCTACTCGCTGGCCGAACTGGTGGCCGCCGCCCGCGAGGTGGACGCCGCCAACACCGCCGCGGCCCGCGACCTGGTGGCCGCCTTCGCCGCCGAGGTGCGCGCCGAGGCGCGTCGCTCCGGGGCGGCCAACGGCCTGGACGCCGCCGTCGGATCGGACATCCAGGGCCTCGACGGCGTCCTGCGCGACGCCGCTGCACGGGTGAGCACCGCCGCCGAGTCGGTTCTTCTGCAGCGTCTGGACCCACGCACCCTGGCCCAGGCGCCCGCCTGCGTGGCAGCGGTGACCTTCCGCGGCGAGGTGGTGGCGGTTCAGGCCCACGGACGGCCTCGGCTCGACGACTCGGAGACCACCGCCCGCACCGTCTTCCGGATCGCCTCGATGACGAAGTCCTTCCTCGCGGCGACCGCCCTGTCGCTGCGCGACGACGGCCTGCTGGACCTCTCGGATCCCGCCGCCCGCTTCATCCCCGGCATCGACCGCGCCTCGATGCCCGACACCCGCACCGGCTTCGACGCCACCCTGGAGGAGCTGCTGAGCAACCGCTCCGGACTGGCCGAGGACAACCCGTGGGGGGACGACCACCTCCCCGCCCCGCGCGGGGAGATCGCCGGCGTCATCGAGGAGGGGCTCACCCTGTCGGCCTACCCCGGCACCACCTACCAGTACTCGAATCTCGGCGTGTCCCTGGTCGGGCGGGCCATCGAGGCACGCACCCACCGGCCCGTCGACGAGGTGATCGCCGAGCGCATCCTCAACCCTCTCGGCCTGTCCATGACCCGGCCGAAGGCCTCCCTCTACCCCGAGGGCACGGATCTGGCGGCCGGCTACCGGACCGTCGACTCCGGTGAGACGTTCACCGCCCAGCCCGTCCTGGACGCCGGGGCCCTGGGCTGCATCGGCGAGCTGTACAGCGATGTCGCCGACCTGGCCACCTGGATGCACTTTCTGGGATCGGCCTTCGACGACTTCCACGACCCGGCCCACGAGGCCGTGCTCAGCGCCGCCACCCGCCGCCGGATGCAGACCGCCCACACCCTGATGCTCACCACCGACTGGCCATTCGAGGGCAAGAATCTGGACGGCGCCGGGTACGGATACGGCGTCATCGTGGAGGCCGACCACCGGTTCGGAAGAATCGTCCAGCACTCCGGAGGGCTGCCCGGCTACTCCTCCCACATGTGCTGGCACCCGGCGTCGGGGGTCGGGGTGGTCGTGATGGCCAACTCGGACAGCTTCGGCACCTGGCGGGTGGCCGGCGACCTGCTGCGGGGCGTGCTCGAGGCGGCCGGGGCCCCCTCGGCGTCGGTGACGCTGTGGCCCCAGACCCTGGATGCTGCGCGAAGGCTCGATGCCGCCGTCATCTCGGGGCGCTGCATCGGGGTGGAGCACTACCGTCTGGCCCGCAATGTGCTGCGCGACGCCACCACCGAGGAGAGGCACGCCAGGCTGGAGCGGGCGCTGGAGAGGACCGGCCCGATCCTGCCCGATCCCGGGCCGCTGGAGTCGCGGATCCTCACCGCCGAGGGCCCGGCGTCGCTGCGCTGGCGCATTCCGTGCCGCGACGGGGCGCTCATCGCCGACATGCGGATGGTCGGGCTCGCCGACCCCCTGGTCCAGGCCTTCAGCGTCTCGGTGGCCGGGCCCGACGGCCGCAAGCCGATCGGAGAGGGGTCCCGGGCCTCCGACCACCACCGGGTCGCGTGGCCGGAGGACTGACGGACCCTGTCACCGGCCCGGGGCGGCCCGTCACCCGCGTCCCCCGTCACCCGTCACCCGCGTCCCCTGACACCCGTATCCCCCTGACACCGCATCCCCCTGACACCCCTTACTGCCCGAAACCCCTTACATTCCCGGGGATTTTCCTCCCAACACGCCGTCCCGGCGCCCGCCAGAGCTGGGGGACGGCGTGTTGGGAGGAGATTCCCCACCCGCATCGATGCCCGGACACCGATCCGAACCGCTTCCGCGGGAATAGATCCCAGATAGGTGACGTTTCAACCACTCGGTGGCGGTCCTCGGGCCCCACGAACCCTCTACTGAGACGTCCACCGAAAGGTAACGATATGAAGATCGGCATCATCTCCGGCTCCGTGCGCCAGGGCCGCAACTCCGCCCACGTGGCCCGTTGGGTCGAGTCGTCCGCCAAGGAGCTCGGACTGGACGGTGTCGAGTTCGAGGTCGTCCCGCTGGCCGAGTACCACCTGCCCGTCTTCGACGCTCCGGTCAGCCCGATGGCCCTCACCGAGCCCTTCGAGGATCCGGCCGTCGCCAGCTGGGGCCGCAAGATGGAGTCCTTCGACGCCTACATCCTGGTGACCCCCGAGTACAACCACTCGGTGCCGGGAGCCATGAAGAACGCCATCGACTGGCTGGGCAAGGAGATCTCCGGCAAGCCGATCGCCTTCATCTCCTACGGGGCCGACGGCGGCGTCCGCGCCACCGAGCACTGGCGCCAGATCGTCGCCAACTTCTCGATGATCGCCATCCGCTCCTCGGTCGCCCTGGGACTGTTCACCGACTTCGACCAGAACGGCGTCGCCCCGCAGGCCCGCCGCGCCGGCGAGCTGGCCGGGGTCGTCAACTCCCCGGTCGCCACCACCCAGCGCTGGCAGGCCGCCGCCTGAGCGACCGATGACGCTCGATCGCTGAGCCCTCGCAGACGCCGCCGGCCCCGGATCTCTCCGGGGCCGGCGGCGTCTGTCTGTGCGGGTCCGGTGCCCCGCCTGCGCGGGGCCGCACCGGATCAGAGGGCGGCGGTCACCTCGTCGACCACCTCGTGGCCGCGGCGCACCGCGCCCTCCATGTATCCGTTGAAGGATGTGGCGTACTCGGCTCCGGCGAAGAACACCGTGTCCAGGGGCTGGGCGAGCACCGGGCCGCTGGTGGTCCACAGCCCGGGTGCGAAGTGGGCGCCGTGGCAGCCGCCCGTGTAGCGCTCCGACAACCAGTCCCGGTCGAGGTACTCGACGGGTTCGGACGGCGCCTTGCCGAAGGCCCCCTCGACGACCTCCTCGAAGGCCCTCTGGCGCAGGGAGACCGACAGCCTGCCGTACCCGGAGGCCTCGGCCCCCTCGAAGAATCCCATGAGGACGCCCTTGCCGGTGGTGTCATCGGAGGTGTCGAACATCACCCGGACCGCGCCCTCATCGGCGCCCATCTGCCCCGAGGCACCGCTGCGACGCCACCACGGGGAGTCGTAGACCAGGAAGGCCTTGATGACGTTGCCCGGCGGCACCTTCTCGGCCAGCTGGACCCTCTCCTCGGGCAGCGGTGGATCGAAGGTCAGATCGACGAGGAGGCGGGGAGGCAGCGCCACCACGACGGTGCGCGCCTCCAGGCGCTCCCCGTCACGGGTCACGACGACAACGTGATCGGCCTCACGGACGATTCCGACCACCGGCGTCGAGAGGCGCAGGGCGTCGCCCAGGCCGATGGCCAGATTGTCGGCCACCTGCGCGACGCCGCCGACCACCCGCTGCTGCGCCAGGTCTCCGTTGACGGCGACGAGTGATTCCAGGTCGACGCCGTCGCCGGCCTTCGCGAGCGCGTCGATGAGGGCGGCGGACTCGGGGGCGACTCCGAGGGCGCGGGCGGTGAGTGCCGTGAAGTAGGCCCGGCCGCCGTCTGTGCGCAGGTTGGAGTTGATCCACTGGCCCAGGGTCTGGGAGAGCCAGGCGCGGTTGGCCTGGGTCCACACCGGATTCTGGGCGATCCGCTCGGCCAGCCGGCGGAAGCGCAGCAGGCCCTGGCCCAGGTCGGCGAACTCGAAGGGGGTCAGGGAGTCCTTGGCGGCCGAGGCCGAGGGCACCTGGGAGACGGTGCCGTGCATCTTCACGACGACGTCGCCACTGGTGGGACCCGCGAAAGCCAGTCCCTGCGCGGTGATCAGGGAGCGCATCTGCTCGTGGGCCTCGGAGACCCACTGCCCGCCGAGCTCGACAACCTCGCCGCCGGCCAGGCCCGCGTTCTCCACCCGGCCGCCGACCCTGTCCCGGGCCTCCAGCACCAGGATGTCGCGGCCCTGCGCGACGAGGTCGGTGGCGGCCGTCAGACCGGACAGACCGGCCCCGACGATGATGCTGTCGTACATGTGTCCTCCTGATCGGGTGGGCCGACGGGGGGACCGCGCGACGATGGCGGCGTCCGCCCCTGATCAGAACCCACGCAGTGTCAGAACTGCACAGGCGATGTTACCGGCTCGGGGCGGTCCTGTTGCCAACGGCCCCTCCCTGAGAGGATGGGGTCATGGACTGGGCTGAATCCGGAGCATGGTACGTGGGCGTCGCGTGGGCGATCGCCCTGGCGACCCTCATCGCCCTGCTCGTCACGGCGCTCGTGCAGTGGTGGCGCCGGCCCCGGGTGAAGTGGTCGCTGCGCGGTGCGGCGATGCTCGAGCCCGCACCGGCCCCCGCCCCGGGGGTCGACGGGTGGGTCGATCCGGGACGAGGGCCGGGCGGGCTCGGCGTGCTGGCCGATCTGGAACTGGCCAATGTCGGCACAGGTTCAGCCTTCGGCGTGGAGACGGTGCGATGTCTGGGCGGCGACGAGCAGCCCTTCACCGTCTTCGAGGCGACCGAGCTGGCGCCGGGCCAGGCGGTGCGGATCAGCCTCCGGGTGCCCGATGAGGAGCACTGGGAGGACTGCTGGATCAGGCCTCAGACCCGCATCAACCGGCACCGCTTCGAGACGGGCCGCCGCCGGTTCCAGAGGATCCCGGTGGCCCAGACACTGGCCGATACCGATGATCCGGAGGCGACTCACGTCCGGATGTGAGCGGTGGCGGGCGGCCGCCGGTGGCCGTCGCGGTGGCGTCAGGCATGTGCGGCCCTCCTGCGATGCCGGGGACGGACTCTGCTGGCCAGCATCCCGCCCAGCACGAGGGCGATGATCGAGGCCGCAGCCAGTCCGATGATCCCGTCACGGGTGCCTGAGCTGAATCCGGCCGCATGGTTGCCGGAGCGGATGTGCAGCCAGTAGAGGGAGCCGCCGACGCCGGTGACTCCGCCCAGGCGCAGTGCCACGCCGAGCAGAAGCAGCATGGCGATGCCGACGCGTCGTCTCATGAGTGTGACTCCGGAGACGCAGTCGCGGGCGATCCCGATGATGAATCGGATCGGGATCATGATGAATTCGTCAGAGCTCTCGTCGCCGAGGTCGTGCATGAGGGCCCATGCGCCGGGGCTGTTGGAGACTCCGTGGATGTCGACCGTCTGGGGTCGGCTGAAGGTTCGGGTGATCTGTCGATTGGTCATCTGTCGTCTGTTCCTTGAGGTGGTGCAGGGTCGCGTCCGGCGGTTTCGACGGTGATTGCTCGCGTGGCCAGGATCGGGTTCATGGCACTACTCCTCACGTGTGAATCGGATATCATGCGTGAGAGCATGCCATAGCGTCGTGTCACATACAAGAGGTTGATCACGTGTGAGACACTGCACTTAGGAGCAGACCGCTCCCCTGGTGTGCGGAATGCGACGAGCAGGGTCTGATTCGCGGCACTGCCGGCCACGCATCCCGGGCGCGAGATCGGAATAGAGGAACGCGTCAAGGATCTGGAGGCGACCGCGATGAGCACAGATGTGGCGACGGACACCGGAGAACGTTTCGGCTTCATCGCCGGGGACCCGGCTCTGGACTTCGTCAACACCGTCGACTGGAGACTGGACGAGGACAGGCGCACCGAGCTGCTCAGGGACTACGGCGACCTGGTCACCTGGGCCGAGCTGGCCGGCGTCGTCAGCTCCGCCGAGGCCGAGCAGATCCGGCGGGAGGCCACCGGTGACCCCGTCGGTGCCGAGGCGGCGCTGACGGACGCGATCTCCCTGCGCGAGGCCCTGTACGAGACCGCGCTGGGCGCACGCGACCGGGTCGAGACGATCGACGACGCCTACAGGACCGCGCAGCGGTGCGGACACCTCACGCTGGAGAACGACATCTGGGTGTGGCGCGACGTCTGCGTGGACCTCAGCACGATCCGGTGCCGACTGGCCAGGCATGTGGTGCCGCTGCTCACCTCGAACGCCGGGAGGATCGGTCAGTGCGGCGACGCCGCCTGCGGCTGGGTGTTCCTGGACACCAGCCCCCGCCACAACCGCCACTGGTGCAGCCAGGCGATGTGCGGGGAGCGCAACAGGTCCCGCCGGCACTATCAGAAGGCCCGTGCGGCGACCGTCCATGCGCCCCGCCAGGACTCCTGAGCCTCACCCGATCCTCCGAGCATTCAGCGAATGAGGCTCGACCGGTTTCAGCCGTATACCCGCCCCCTCTGAGTTCCTTGATCAAGCCGGATCAGTAGTGGTACCCGGCCTGGAGACTGCCGAAGTCGACAAAGCTGACGTCACCATCACGACGACCTCGCCGGATCGGCGCCAGTCTCGTCGAGAATCGCAGTAACCGTCTTACGGCGCAGAGCCCCGGCCGGGCTGAGCGGATGTGGGCGCATCGTGGGCCGAGCCACCCCGGAACGAACTCCGCAAGACCGATTCAAGGACAGGCGGTCGGGGCAGACATGACGAAACCCCCAGCCAATCACTGATTGACCAGGGGTTTCACTGGAGCCGTCGACGGGAATCGAACCCGTGACCTACGCTTTACGAGAGCGTCGCTCTACCGACTGAGCTACGACGGCCTGCCCGACCCGAAAGCTCCTGGGAGCCGCCGGAGGGACCGCTGGAACTATACCGGTCGCGCAGCTGCGAGGCGAAATCCGTGGGCCCGGTCCCGCACCCCGTCCCGGCGCCACCCACCATCGGGTCCCGACCAGTCACACCCTTCCCTGTCGCACCGGCGCGATAGCGTCGTCCTGTGACCGCAGCTGATGACTCCCCCACCACTCCCGTCGACCACCCCCACACCGAGGTGGATCAGGTCGCCGAGCGCTACTACGACGCGATCGTCGAGGCCAGCCCCCTCCTCGCCACCGACCTGGGCCTGGACAGCCGCCAGGACGAGTACGACGACCTCTCCCCCGCCGGCATCGACGCCGACTACCGGCGCGCCATGAAAGCCCTGGACGAGCTGGACCAGACCGTCCCGGCCGACGACATCGACCGGGTGACCCGCGCGGCGATGCGCAACCGCCTCGGCCTGGAGGCCGAGACCCACGACAACGGGTACGACCTGCTGGCCATCAACGGCATCGACACCGGTCTGCACTCGATCCGCGCCGTCTACGACGCCATGCCCACCGACACCCCCGGGCAGTGGGAGACCATCGCCCGGCGCCTCCGCGCGGTCCCCGAGGCGATCGACGGTTGGCTGGCCTCCCAGCTCGCCTCCATCGACGCCGGCATCCGTCCGGCACGTCGGCAGGTGCGCCTGCTGGCCTCCCAGATCGACGGATGGACCACCGCCGGCGGGTTCTTCGACGAATACCTCGCCGGCGCCGCCATCGCCGACGGCCCCCTTCCCGACAGCCTCCGCTCGCAGCTGGGCGACGCCGTCCAGGTGGCCAAGGATGCCTACGACGGCGTCGCGGCCACCCTGCGCACCCGGATCGACCCGCAGGCCACCGAGGAGGACGCCGTGGGCGTCCAGCGCTACCGTCTCGCCTCCCGGGAATTCCTGGGGTCGACGATCGACCTCGCCGAGACCTATACATGGGGTCAGGAGGAGCTCGCCCGGATCGAGGAGATGCAGCGGGAGACGGCCTCGCGCATCCGTCCCGGAGCCACCGTCGCCGAGGCCATGGAGGCCCTCGACGCCGATCCGGCCTACCAGATCCACGGCACGCAGGCGCTCAAGGACTGGATGCAGGCCCGCGCCGACGAGGCCATCGAGGCTCTCGACGGCGTCCACTTCGACATCCCCGAACCGGCCCGACGGATCGAGGGGATGATCGCCCCGACCCACGACGGCGGCGTCTACTACACCGGCCCCTCCGACGACTTCTCCCGCCCCGGCCGCATGTGGTGGGCGGTCCCCGAGGGGGTCGACACCTTCACCACCTGGCGCGAACTCACCACCGTCTACCACGAGGGCGTACCCGGCCACCATCTGCAGATCTCGTCGGCCATCGCTCAGCACGACCAGCTGAACTCGTGGCGGCGCAATGCCTGCTGGACGTCGGGCCACGGCGAGGGATGGGCGCTGTACGCCGAGTGGCTGATGCGCGACCTCGGATTCATGGAGGACCCCGGCCACCTCATGGGCCTGTTGGACAGCCAGTCGATGCGCGCCGCCCGGGTGGTGCTCGACATCGGCCTGCACTGCGGTTTCGACGCCCCGGCCGAGGTCGGCGGCGGCGCCTGGAACTGGGACAAGGCGTGGACCTTCTTCAACAATCACGTCTCGATGGACGAAGGCTCGGCGCTGTTCGAGGTGAACCGCTACTTCGGCTGGCCCGGCCAGGCTCCGGCCTACAAGCTCGGCGAGCGCACCTGGATCCAGCTGCGGGACGCCGCCCGTGCGGCCGATCCGGATCTCAGCCTCAAGGACTTCCACACCCGCGCCCTGGCCCTCGGCGGACTCCCCCTCGACGTCCTGAGGTCGGCGATTCTGGGGTGATACCGGGCACCACCTCGCCGACCGGTGGAGGGGTTTCAGGCGTCCGTCACGGATTGCTGAGGCACAGGGCGCCGATATAGCCCGTGTCGTGGCTGAGTTCGTGGCGGACGGCGACCTTCTGCTCGCCGGCGTCGCACTCGGCGTCGAGCCTGATGACGCTGCGCACCATCCTGGCTCCGGTGTCGTGGCAGGGCACCACGGGCACCCTCCCGTTGTCGACGCGCTCCCCCACCATGACGCACTGCCCGGAGCTCTTCTCCAGGTTGGTCCAGGAGTGGCTGCGCCACGCCCATTCGAGGCCAAGGACGATCATCACGATGGCCAGCACCCCGGCGAGCCGAAGACACCGGCTCCCGATCGTGCCCGGACCCACCATCGACCTACCCCTTCGAACTCCGCGTCTGTCCTGCACAGCGGCGGCATGTGGACAACGGTAGTTGGCGTTTCGGGATCGGGGAGGCGACGGCGCAAACCCGGACCGTCGTCCGACCGCCACCGCCGGGACGCCGGACTGTGGTCCCTCCGTGGGCCGAGTCGGCATCCGACCCGGGTCGCAGATTCAGCAGGTCAGCCCGTTCCGGGGCACATTCCCGGCATTGAGATACTCGGAGACGGCCGAGCGCAGGCAGGAGTTGCCCAACGACCAGGCCGAGTGACCGGCCCCCCGCCAAGTCACCAGGACCCCGGAGCTCAGCTGGGAGGCCATCCAGCGGGCCTGCTCGTAGGGAGTCGCCGGGTCCCCGGTGACCCCCAGCACGACGATCGGATCCGCACCGGCTGCGGTGATGCGCATCTGCTCGGCGGGCTGCGCACTCCAGTAGACGCAGCTCAACGACGCCCCGAAGGTGGGCCCCAGGATCGGGGCCTTCTTCGAATCGGTGGCCCACTGCGTCCTGGCCCCGGCCAGCCCGCGGTCGGCCTCGTCGCGGCAGGCGATGGCCGGGAAGGCGTAGGCCGTGGACTCCCACTTCCCGGAGTCGGGGTCGCGTCCGTTGAGGTAGTCGGCGGCGGCCAGCAGGTAGCGTCCCTCGCCGCGCTGGGCCCAGGTGATGCCGGCCCCCAGATACTGGTAGGACTCGGTTCCCGAGTACAGGTAGAAGGCGATCCCGGTCGACGCCAGGGACTGGGTGAGCTCTCGGGATCCGACCGCCAGGGGACGGGAGTCCATCTGGTTGAGGAATCTCGTCGTGGAGGCGATCACCTTGTCGGCCGTGTTGCCGAGCGGGCACTGGTCGTTGTGCTCGGCGCACCACTCGGCGAAGGCGCGGAAGGCCTTGTCGAAGCCCATCACCTGGGTCACCGAGTCGTCACCGGTGATATTGACCGCCGAGTCCAGCACCATCCGCCCTACCCGTCCCGGGTACATCTCGGCGTAGGTGGAGCCGATGAAGGTGCCGTAGGAGATTCCCAGATAGTCCAGCTTCCTGTCGCCCACCAGGTACCGCAGGAAGTCCAGATCCCGGGCGGTGTCGATGGTCGAGATGTGGTCCAGAAGACTTCCGGACGCCGCCCGGCACTGCTGCGCGAAGGCCTTGTTCCCGGCGATGAGGGCGTCCCACTCCTTCTGATCGTCCGGGGAGGAGTCCAGATTGAAGTAGGCGTCGGTCTGCTTGTCGGTGCCGCACTTCACCGGCGTCGACTGTCCCGATCCGCGCGGGTCCCAGCCGATGATGTCGTGATCGGGGAAGGCGGAGGCGTCGAAGCGGTTGAGCATGTCCTGGCCCGATGAGCCGGGCCCGCCGGGGTTGATGAACAGTGTGCCGCGTCGGGTGCCGGTGGCCGTGGCCTTCTTCATCCTCAGGGTGATCGCGGGCCCGTCGGGACGGTCCCAGTCCATCGGCACGGCGACGCTGCCGCACTGGAACCTGCCGCAGGCTTTCCAGTTGATCTTCGAGTTCAGATAGCGGCTGACGCCGGATCCGGCCGGCGGGGAGACCAGGCCGGCCGGCGCGACGACCCCGTCTCCGGACCCGGCCTTCTGGCGGTCCGGGGAGGTGTCGCCGGTGAAGACGCCGTGGGCCGCCGGGTCGAAGGAGGCCACCGGCGGATCGGACGCCGGGGTGGCGCTGGCACTGCTCCAGGATCCGGCACCCGTCCCGGAGGCCGACGCGCGGGTCGCGGCGGGACGTGAGGCCGAACCTGAACCTGTACCCGAGCCGGTCTGCGAGGCACCCTGACAGCCGGCCATCAGGATCGCGGCGAGGACGGCGGCGGCTGCCGCACGCAGCCTCATCGGTCGTCCCCCGACGGTCCGGGCCGGGTCCCTCGCCCGGCCTTCCCGCCGCCCTGGACCCGGGCCTCGCCCCGGTTCTCGTCGCGGGACCGCCGGCGGGCCGCCGTCGTGCACACCGAGACCAGCGGGCAGCTCATCGTCCTCCCGTCGACGGCCACCTCCACGCTCCCCGAGGCCGGATCTCGCCCCACCACCGGGCCGGTGCCCGACGGCGTCTCCACCGTCTCCCCGAGTCGTGGCGCCTTCTCATTGAAGTCGACGTAGTACGGGTGCTCGTAGCGCAGGCAGCACATGAGTTTGCCGCAGACCCCGGTCACGGCCAGCGGGTTGGAGGCGTAGCCCTGATCGGCGGCCAGCCTCATGCCGATCGCCTCGGGCTCATCCAGGAAGCTGGTGCAGCACAGCTCCCGGCCGCACACCCCGACCCCTCCTGCCAACCGGGCGGGATTGCGCCCGGACACCTGCCGCATGTCCACCCGGGCACGCAGCCTCCCAGCCAGATCGGGAACCAGGGCCCGGAAATCCACCCGGTGGGTGCTGCGGTAGTACACCGCGACGAGCCTGGAGCCGTCGTCGTGGTCGATGTTGTCGACGGCCAGCACATCCATGGCCAGTTCGTGATCGGCGACCGCCTGCTTCACGGTCTCGATGATCCCGGACCGTTCGGCGCGGCGGGCGGCCGCCTGCTCGACCTGACTCCCATCGGCCGGCCCGGCCCAACGGGGGGCCACCGGATCGGGCTCGTCGACCTCCTCGGGCCCCCACACGCAGCGTGCGGGCTCATCCCCGTCGGGGGTGGGGTGGAGCACCCACTCGCCCACCGACACCTCGGCGTCGCCGACGTCGAGGTAGTGGAGCGTCCCGAACTCCTGGAACGCGACGGCAATCACCCGGGCCATGGGGCGAGCCTATCGGTCCCCGGACAATGACCCGCCCCGGCGTCCTCGAGGACGCCGGGGCGGGTGCGGAGTGAAGTGATCGGTTCAGCGGGAGGCCTTGGCCTCGGCGCGACGGTGGCGGTTGCGGGCGTCGATCGCCCATCCACCGGCGCCCACGCACAGCAGCAGCAGGCCGGCGGCCGCGATGAGCAGGGCCGGCTCCCCCTTGATGCCGGAGTCCTCGAAGATGTTGAAGTTGCCCCAGTGGACGAGGGCCAGGGCCGCGGCTCCCAGGGCCAGGGTGCCCAGCCCGGCGATCCGGGTCGCCAGCCCGAACACCAGGGCGAGTGCCGCCAGGCCCTCGCAGATGCCCAGCACCCACACCAGCTCGGGGGCGTAGGGCAGGCCGATCCCCTCGATCATCTCGAGGGTGCCGGCGCGCTGGGTGAGGTGCTGGAAGCTGTGGACGCCGAGCACCCCGGCGATCACCAGGCGGAACAGGAAGAGCCCCAGTGAGGGCCACCACTTGTCGGTCGACGGCCTGGGAACGGGCTCGACGACGGGGTCGGGCTCGTCGACCGGGGTAACGGTGCCCAGGGTGCGGTCGCGCGAGGCCCGCTCCCGGGCGCGCTCCTCGGCCTCCTGCCGACGTCGCTCATCGGCCTGGCGCAGCTCCTCCAGGTCGTCGGGCTCGTCGGGGGTCGCCCCCGACAGCACCTGGGTGTGCTCGGCGGAATCCTCGTCCCCGGACCGGTAGATGTCCTCGGACGCCGTCCGGTAGGGGGCACTGTCGCCGGATCCGAGCACCTGTGTCGGGTTGTCGTCGGTGGCCTCAGGCGCCTCCGGGATGATTGTCGTCGACTCGGTATCGGCGTCGTTGCTCGTGTCGTTGCCGGTCGTCCTCTTGACAGCCTTGCTCACGTCAGCTCCTCACGGGCTCGATCGAACCGGGCCTCACTCCAAGGCACGGCACGTTCTCACTGTGTCATCGGATCCCGGCGACGCGCAGGAGCAACACGCACGGCGAACTACACCGGTGTAAGAGAATCGCCGGACGCGAACCGCGGTGCCCTTCCACGGGCCGCTCCGTGGCCCCGCCCAGGCCCCTCAGACCCGGCGCACCAGATCGACCAGCAGGGCCTCCATCGCCAGCTGCGGGGCGACGTTGGTCTCCAGTGCGGTGCGCGCCTCGAGGATCGCGTCGATGCGCCTGACGGTCCGGTCGCAGGTGGTGGACTCGGCCACCTGGCGGATCCGGTCGGCGATCCCGGCGTTGACGAGCCTGGCGCCGTCGAGCCGCTGCTCCTCGCCGGGGCGCACCGCCCCGGTCTGCAGGGCCAGGACGTCCCGGTGGAAGGTGGTGAGCTCGGTGAGCACCCGGTCCAGGGCATCGCGCTGGAGCCTCTTGACGCGGGCCTTCTGCTCATCCTCGAGGTCCTTGATCGCGGCTGCGGTGTGCTTGGGCCGGACCCCTCTCCCGCCGGCGCTGTTGGTGCCGAATCCGAGGGCCTTCTCCAGTTCGGCGCGTTCCCTGGCGTCCTGGTCGGCGGTGGCGGCGACGGCCTCCTCCCCGGTCTCGGCGACGAGCTCCTGGGCGGCGCGCAGGCAGTCGCCGAAGTCGCCCAGGCTGGTGGGCAGGGCGAGGATCTTGTCGCGGCGGGCCCGGGCGTCCTCGTTC
>OMJG01000332.1_pt1 | contig 36340 bp, 26 predicted proteins | sample 1646431 | NCBI WGS metagenome assembly OMJG01 (sample SAMN03771674, study PRJEB25209) | food metagenome | isolation source: Cotija cheese | place: Mexico:Jalisco,Michoacan | collected 2011-12-12
GACCTGACCGTTGACGGCAGTTTCACCACCGGTGCGGCTGCCGCCGGCGTACTCATCACCAATGGCGTGAACCCCATTATCGCGACGGGCGTGGGCTTTGTTGCAGGCTTTATCGCCGGCATTATCACCGGCTTGCTCCATACCAAAGGCAAGATTGATGGCCTGCTCGCCGGTATCTTGACCATGATTGGCTTGTGGTCAATCAACCTGCGAATTATGGGCGGCGCGAATATTCCGCTGCTGAGCCAAGATTCTGTGTTTACGCCACTGGATAAGATCAAGAACGACTGGTTTGTCGTGGCCCTTTTGGTTGTCGGTGCGGTTGCTTTGGTCATGCTCATCGTGTGGTTCCTCTCCACCGACCTGGGCCTGGCGCTGCGTGCTACCGGTGATAATCAGCAGATGATTACCTCCTTCGGTGTCTCCACTGACTTCACCAAGACGCTCACTCTGGCGCTGTCGAACGGTCTGGTTGGTCTGTGTGGCGCGCTGATTGCTCAGTTCCAGGGCTTCGCGGATATCTCCATGGGCGTTGGCCTCATCCTGGTCGGCCTGGCATCTGTCATCGTCGGCCAAGCTGTTATCCCACAGCGTCGCCTGTGGCTCATTGTTGGATCGGTTGCGTTGGGCTCCATTCTCTACCGCCTGATCATCTACGTGGCGCTGACGGTGGGCCTGAACCCGAACGACATGAAGCTGATTACGGCGGTGTTGGTCGTCGCCGCGTTGCTGCTTCCGAAGCTCACGGGCCGGACTCCGAAAGCTGCCGGGAGGAAGGTGGCCAATGCTTAAGATCGATAGCATTTCCAAGACCTTTTTCGCCGGAACAGCTAACGAACGCAAGGCGCTTGTCGATGTCTCACTGCATCTCAATCCTGGCGATTTCGTCACGGTGATCGGTTCTAATGGCGCCGGCAAATCCACCTTGCTCAACTCGATTTCGGGTCGGTTAATTGTTGATTCCGGAACCATCTCCATCGAGGGCAAGAACGTCTCCCGGCAACCTGAGCACAACCGTGCCAAGGTTGTGGGCCGCGTCTTCCAGGACCCGATGGCGGGTACAGCACCAAATCTCACGATTGAAGAAAACCTCTCCCTCGCATACTTGCGTGGCAAAGGCCGTGGGCTGTCATTGGGGCTTAACTCTAAGCGTCGGGCATTCTTCCGCGAGCAGTTGGAGAGCCTGGAACTCGGTCTCGAAGACCGTATGGGTTCTAAGGTAGGTCTGCTGTCGGGTGGCCAGCGTCAGGCACTGAGCCTTCTCATGGCGGGCTTTACCAACCCTGATGTCATGCTGTTGGATGAGCACACCGCGGCGCTGGACCCACAGCGTGCCGAGCTTGTCACTACCCTGACGGAACGCATTGTCTCCCAAGGCAACCTGACCACCTTGATGGTCACCCACAACATGGCGCAAGCCATCCAGGTGGGCAACCGACTCATCATGATGCACGACGGCAAGATCATCTACGAGGCTTCCGAAGAGCAAAAGCAAAAGCTCACCGTGCAAGACCTCATGTCGGAATTTGCCAAGATTAAAGGCGGCACCTCCGACCGCACTCTGCTGCAGTAGACGAAGTTAAAACTTCGTCCTTAGATCCAGTCTTCGTTCTCTTCGAGCGAGGCTGGATTTTTCTATGGCTGAGTGGTGGTTAACGCCGCATGAAGACGCAGCGCTGCGTGTAAACAGGTGGACTCCCAACCATCATCAAGCACGCCTTGGGGCAACACTGCCCGGGCTTTTTCCAAGCGGTAGTGCAAAGTAGCGCGGTGAATAAACAGGTTATCTGCGGTGGCGGTGACATTACGAGCATTGTCTAAATACTCCAGCACCGTCTCCCATAAAAATTGGGAACCCTCAGCAATCAGGGCTGCCGCTGCTGGGGAAATTGCGCTGACGGTCGCGGGCGTAAGCTCCCAGCCCAACAACAAGCGCCAAGCGCCAGAATCCTCCCATGTGAGGGTCTCTTGCCCAAGCAGTGACGCCACCGTGGCGATGAAACTCGCGCGCCGGGCTGTATTGCGGGCGCCACTTAACTCATTGATTGTCGATGTTCCACGTGAAACAATTTGAGCGCCGACGGCGACTGAGGCGGCCTGGAGGGCATCGAAAAGCGACTGCGATGCGGCCACATCATCTGAGCGCTCGACGATGGTCAACCCATCATGATTATCCGTGACAAGGAAAGGTCGGCGGCGCCGAAAGCGCAGCAATTCCAACATGAGCCGCTCAGGTGCATCTGTGGTGACTGCAACTTCGGCGGCCTCACGAATGGTGAGCTGGTGAATACGGATGACCCCGTTCCGCGGCAAGAAATTATTGTCGACCGCATGCGCAAGCGACCCATCCAGGCCCAAGGTGACATCGCGAGCTATCTCGCGCATCTCTGCCACGCGCCGCAGGAAAGTTTCATCGCGCGCGGCCATCAGATCAATAATCGGCCGACGATAGCTGGTGATGATCTCTAAGTCCGCTTCACTAATAGCTGGCGAGTCAATAAGCCAGATGTGTCCGCACAGCTTCTCCCCTTCCCACAGCGGAACGCACAGGCGCGGAAGCAAATCGAATTCTTTATGTGCGGGCACAAGCACAGGATCGCGGGATTCCTGTACGCCGTTGGCAACCAGCCACGGGATGGGCTCCGGGTTTGGTTCACGGTGCAGCACGTTAAAGACCCGCTCATTATCGACCTCGCCATATTGTGGGCTGGAGCAAAAGGCATAAAAGGCCGGCGTATCAACCTGGACTGAACGCTGCAGCTTGCTGGCTAACTCATCGACCAAAGATTGAATCTGGCCCAGCTGGGCTGCGCGGGGTGTTGCTTGTGGCGTGGAGGAATCCATGGCTCAAAGTCTGGCACATTTTGACATTCGTCGAAGAAATTCGCGCTTTTTGTCTAGTGACTTTGAAAGTGATGTGCAGCACAATAGATGTTGATGCAGGATAATGCCGCACATGGCAAGAAAGTTGAGGATAAGACGATGCACACTACCGTGGGTGAATTCATCATTAGGCGGTTGAAAGAAATGGGGATTGAACACATCATCGGTGTGCCCGGAGATTTCAACTTGAGCTTCATTGAGCAGATTAATGAAGCAGAGAACATCGAATTCGTCGGCGCGTGTAATGAGCTCAACGCTGCTTACGCTGCCGATGGCTACGGCCGCCAGTCGGGTGTTGGCGCGTTGCTGACGACCTATGGCGTGGGTGAGCTCTCCGCGCTCAATGGCATCGCTGGTGCACGCGCGGAGCACGTTCCCATGGTGAGCTTGGCCGGTTCTCCCCCGTTGTATTCCACGGAATATCGCTGGAATCTGCACCACTCGCTTGCCGATGGCGACTTTGAGAACATGCTTGAATCCATCCTGCCGTTTACTGGTGCAGCGGTGCGCATTACGCCGATGAACGTGGTGGAAGAGCTAGACCGCGCTCTGCACATCTGCCTGCGCGAAAAGCGCCCAGTGCACATCCAGATCCCTTCGGATATCACCCACCTGGAAATTGAAGCACCAGACGAAGCATTGGACACGACGCTGCCAACTTCCGATGCCGAACGCCTCGAAGCCGCGACCGCCCGCGTGTTAGAGCGCATCGCCGAGGCGAAAAAGCCTGTCTTTCTCTTTGACCAGGACACTGATCGCCACGGTTTCACGGAGAAGTTCCGCACCTTGGTGGATAAGCTGCAGATTCCTTATACGCAGCTGACTTCCGGCAAAGGTGTGCTCTCTGAACGCGATGGCCTGTTCCTCGGTTCCTACAACGGCAAGGCTTCCGCGCCGGGTGTTCAAAAGATTGTGGAATCGGCTGATCTGCTCTTTACCACCAACCCACGCTTCATCGAGGTGAATTCCGGTTCCTTCACCCACCACCTGCCTGCGGAAGCCATCGTGAACTTCGGTGACCAGCACGTCAACGTCGGCGGTGAGTTTTTCGTCGGCATCAATACGCTTGAGCTTCTCGATGCCCTTATCGACCGCACCAAGACCTCCCGCAACAAGAAAAAGGAAGAATTCGTCTACGACGAGTGGGAGATTGATGCCGAAGCACCACTAACCCATGCGCGCATGTGGCCACGCTTTATCCGTTTCTTAGAAGACGATGACACCGTGATTGCAGAGGCCGGAACCTCCCACATTGGTCTCACCCCTGAGCGTTTGCCTAAGGGTGCGCGCTACATCAACTCCCCTATTTGGGGCGCGATTGGATTTACTCTTCCGGCACTGTTGGGTAGCATGCTGGCCAACCGCGACCGCCGCCACGTGCTCTTCATCGGTGATGGCTCTTTCCAGCTCACCGCCCAGGAGCTCTCAACCATCCTGCGTGAAGACCTCAAGCCGATTATCGTGCTGGTCAACAACAAGGGCTACACCATTGAGCGTTATATCCTCGGTATGGAAGAAAAGTACAACGACATTGCTGATTGGCAATACGCCAAGCTTCCGCAAGTCTTTGTCCCGGATACCACCATGGTGTCCTACCAGGCGCGTACCGAAGGTGAACTCGAAGACGCATTGAGCAAGATTGAGTCTTCCAATGCCGGAGCCTTCCTCGAAGTCCACCTTGACGCTATGGATGCACCTGCTGGATTGAAGGCCTTTGGCCCGGTGACCGCTGATTTTGACTTCGGCCCACGTGGTCCCCGCAATCCATAAGATGGGACTGGTTGCCCGCGGGCTAGGATAAAGCTAGGTTTCGCGGTCACACCCTATAAACCTGCAGCGTTTAATAAAGCACAAGAAAAGGTAGCTATAGATAATGATCCGAAAAGATCTGGACAACCTCCCCGCTTATGTACCAGGCGCACGCATGGATGATGCCGTCAAGCTCTCATCCAATGAGTCCTCCTATGCCCCGCTGCCTTCGGTAGCTAAGGCCATGAGCGAGGCAGCAATTGGCGTGAATCGCTATCCAGATATGGGCGCCGTTGAATTGCGCACCGCGTTGGCCAAGCATTTAGGTGTGGATTTTGAACAGACCGCCGTTGGCACGGGTTCCTCCGCGTTGTGCCAGCAGCTGGTCCACGCTACCACCACTGCCGATAATGAGGTGGTTTTCCCATGGCGCAGCTTCGAGGCTTATCCAATCTTCGCGCAGGTCGTCGGTGCAACTCCAGTGCCTGTGGAGCTTACCCCGGAGCAGGGTCTAGATATGGATGGTCTCGCAGCGGCCATTACGGATAAGACCAGCCTGGTGTTTATCTGCAACCCAAATAACCCTTCCGGTACCACCATTAGTAACGACGAGTTTGAAGCCTTCATGGCCAAGATCCCCGCGAATGTTGTGGTCGGCCTGGACGAGGCTTATTTTGAGTACAACCGCGCTGAAAGTCAGCCGATTGGCACTGAGGTCATCGCAAAATACGACAACGTCGTGGGTCTGCGCACCTTCTCTAAGGCTTACGGCCTCGCCGGGGCTCGTGTGGGTTATGCTTTCGGCCCGCGCAATCTCATTGAGGCGATCAACAAGGTAGCTATTCCTTTCTCTGTGAACTCCCTGGCGCAAGCAGGTGCACTTGCGGCATTAGATGCCAAAGAAGAGCTTAAAGAGCGTATCGATGAAGCCGTCATCGCCCGTGAGCGCATCGCCAAAGCTTTCGCCGATTGGGGCGCAATCGCCTCCGAAGCGAATTTCGTGTGGCTCCCGGCTGCTGCCCTCCCACTTCCACCGCAAGAACTCGCCGCCAAATTCGCCGAAGCTGGCGTACTCATCCGCGCCTTCCCAGAAGGTGTGCGTATTTCCACCACAACGGAAGAAGAAACCGATGTCTTGCTGAAGGCTTTTGAGTCCATCAGAGCCTAATTTTTCATCGCATTAAGGGTGCCGGAGGATTATCTCCCGGCACCCTTTGGTCTTTCAAGACAACAGTGCTTTGGGGACTCGCAACCGTATGCAAACCGGAAGCTAAGTACTTGCACTATGTATAAAATGCCCCAAAATATAAGAAACTCTAGCTCCTTCGGGGGTAAGCGAAAATGTCGTTTCTGTCACATCGCTGTGCGTTGAGTAAATACATGTCCGCCCTAGTCGGGACAATTTTTGTTCAACACTTGTGACTATTGTGTCTCTTGTTAACTAAGTTTCAACTTTTAGTTTCCTTGGTAGAGCAATGTATTAAATGGCTTTAAATTCATAATTTGCACAATTTTGGGCCCGCAGATTTAGGTTAAAAATTTGCCTAGAATATGGCTGGTTCCCAACTTCTTTTGTTGGGCAAACTTTTGATGCTGGGACTTATCCCGATTCCCGGCCAGAACCTGCAGGAGATCTTGATGCATTCGCATTCCCCTAGTGTGTCCGCGCGGCTAATTCAAAAACGTAAATGGCTTCGTCTCGGCATCGCTACCCTAACCAGTACCGCCCTCGTGGGCGGCACCCTTGTTCCCGTTCCTACCAATAGCTTTTTCCAGCATTCCCTCGTTGCAGAAGCGGCTGCCCAGGAAGCAGTCCTTTCTCACGCTGAAGGACAAGTTATCGATTTGTCCCTATTGCGTGATTTCGTCCACCCCGAGGACATGGGCATTTTCGACGGCCTAGTCGAGGCTATCCAGGCACAACAGTCCTTCACAGGGAACGAAAACAATAGCCCAGAAACCAGCCAGCTTGACGTGGAAGCGCTGCAGGCTATTCGCCTCAACCTTGGCGGAATTACTCTCCCGCTAGTCGATGATGGCTCCGGCAACGGTCTACTGCAGCTTGGCACTGATGGCATTGGCGTTCTGAGTGCTTATGCCTCCGCCCCTGACGCAACCTCCGCTCATGCTGCTGCTGGTGTGGTTGATGAAGATGGCGCCATCAACCTTGATCCAACTCAAGGTGCTGGCAACGTTGAAACGAACCTGCAGCTGACCGCGGTCTTGAACCAGCTCGGCCTGGGCCCAGTTACCGATACCATCGCAGATGATCTTGCCCTTCGTCTCGGAGCTGTGAGCTCCATGGCACAGGCTGAAGGTGGCGAGGTTACTTCCGAATACGCGGTAGCTAACGCTGAGCTGTACTTGCACAGCCCGCTGGTCGAAGAAGTCGGCGGATTGGTCAAGCCTGGTGGCTTAGGCGAAGATCTCGATAATGTCGTCAACGGCCTTCTAGGTGAAGATGGACTTGTTGGCGGTCAGATCGTCGGCCTCGTCAGTGGGCTACTTAGTACGCTGCGCCTAGGGAATATTGAGCTGAATGCGACGACAAACCTCGAGGCGACGCTCGATGAGCTCTTAGGCCAGCCCCTGACGTCCGAAGACGAATTGGTTACTATTGACCTGCAGTCTGGTGAAGTCAAAGTAAACCTGGAAAAACTCCATGGGGATAACCTCAGCAACCTAGAGCCTAACACACCGCTGGTGAATGCAGAGCAGCTCACCCGCATTACCTCCACCGTGGATGGCCTGTTGGATTCTCTGAGCCAGCGAATCACTGACACGTTGAACAACGGGTTTTAGATACCCGCCTAGTAATTGAAATTTCCTTGCTTGGCGGTCTTGTGGGCAAGACTAGGATTGACGGTACGCTATCGCAAATCTTGGCTGGTACCGCTCCAGTTACCGGTGGTGGGTTGCTTGGTGTCTTACTCAATCCACTTGTAAACGGACTAGTCAACGGTCTTGGCCCAATTCTTGGCAACGTTGATGAAGACGGAAACCTTCAGGTCACGATCCTTAATGACATCATCGGCAACCTTTTGACGCCGGTTAATGCCCTGCTGGGTGACGGCTCTGTCCTGGGACTAAGCGGTTTGATCGATGAAGTTCTGGGCGAGGTCGCACAGGTTACCATCAACTCCCAACCGAATGAGCTGATTGCAGCGCAAGGTTCTGTAGATGGTCGCCCGAATGCTCGTCGCGGAACGCTGACTGACCCTTCCGAAGATTTCAGCGTTGTACCTGTTCGCGCACAAGTTCTTCGTTTAGGCACTGATGGTGGAGTCGTTGACCTTCCACTGGCACGCTCAACAGTAAAAGCGACTGATATCGATGACCCTATTCTCAATGCCCCGGAGCTTCTGGACATCGATCCGAATCAAGGCCCTCGTTCCGGTGGCAATGAAGTTACGTTAACCGGTACAAATCTCGCAGACATTGACACGATCTATGTCAACGAAACCGCGATTACCGTGTTTGAGCTCGACGCTGAAGCTGGAACAGTAACCTTCGTAGCGCCAGCGTGGGCAGATCTAGACACCACTGAAGACGAGGTTGAGGTCTCCGTAGCTACCAATGGTGTCCGTTCGAAATCACTGGGCTACACCTATGTTGACGATGTTCCAGGTGCAGCTGACCATAACCCAGGCTACGAATGGGTCAATATCAAGGCCGGTGAAACCCTCGTTATCGATCAAACTAAGGACACGGGTCTTCCCGATGGAATGAACTTCGAGATTAATCCGGAGTTCGATGGCCCTTCTGGTTGGGATTTCACTATCACGGATCCGGCTACGGGTGCTCTTGAGATCACTGCCCCAGATGATGCGGCCCCAGGCATGGTATTCCGTGTTCCAGTCATTGCGACCTATCCTGACGGCACAACCGATGACCTGAGCGCACGCGTCAATGTCGTCATGACTCCGTTTGAGATTGTTGAAACCATCCCAGGCGATACCTCTATCACCATTCGTTTCTCTGATGGAACTGTAATCGAAGTTCCTTATGGTGAAGCTGGCCAAGATGGTCAAGACGGCCAGGATGGTTTGACCCCACAGGTTGGTGAAAACGGTAACTGGTGGATTGGTGAGATCGATACTGGTGTGCCCGCCACCGGTGCAGATGGTGAAGATGGCGCTGATGGTGAATCCGTAGAAATCGTGTCCAAAACTGTGGACCCAGAGACTAGAACCATCACCATTGCCTTCTCTGATGGCAATACAATTGTGATTCGTGCTGGTCAGGATGGCGCTGATGGTGAAGATGGTGAGTCGCTCACTGTCGTTGATTACTATTTAAACGTCGACGGTGATTTGGTTATTGAGTTCTCTGATGAATCTACGGTGATTGTTCCTAAGGGAGCTGATGGTGCTGATGGTAGCGATGGTGAGTCGGTAACCATTACGGATCGATCTGTTGATGCTGATGGCAATATTGTTATTGAGTTCTCTGACGGAACGATCGTTACTATTCCTAAGGGCGAGAAGGGTGATCAGGGTGTGCCTGGTCAGGACGGTAAGTCCGCTTATGAGTTGTGGCTTGAGGCTGGCAATGTAGGCGACATTAATGATTTCTTGGAGTCGTTAAAGGGCGCTGATGGTCAGGATGGCAATGACGGTGCTGATGGCCAGCCAGGCGTTAATGGTAAATCTGCATACGAACTGTGGATCGAGGCTGGCAATAAGGGCGACGTTGATGACTTCTTGGAGTCGTTAATTGGTGAGCGCGGTGCTGATGGCAAGTCCGTCTATGAGCTGTGGATTGAAGCTGGAAACTCTGGCTCTGAGGAGGACTTCTTGGATTCCCTCAAGGGTGAGAAGGGTGATCAGGGTGAGCCGGGTCAGGATGGCCAGGATGGTTTAACTCCGCATGTTGGTGAGAACAACAACTGGTGGATTGGTGAGACCGATACTGGTGTGTCAGCTACTGGTCCAACTGGTCCCGCTGGTGAGTCTGTCACTGTGAAGGGTTCATCGACTGATGCTGACGGCAACATTGTTATTGAATTCTCTGACGGCAACACGGTTGTGATTCCTGCTGGTCAAGATGGTAAAGACGGTGATTCGATTACCGTCGTGGGATCCGAGTTGAACGCTGACGGTGATTTGGAGATTGAGTTCTCCGATGGAACCACAGTGACTGTGCCTAAGGGTGCTGACGGTGAAGATGGTGAGTCGGTAACTATCACGGATACTTCCGTTGATGCTGACGGCAACACTGTCATTGAGTTCTCCGATGGAACTACGGTCGTTGTTGCCAAGGGTGACAAGGGTGATCAGGGTGAGCCTGGCAAGGACGGCGAAAACGGTCAGAATGGCACTGGCAGCTCGAATGCCGGAATCGGTTCCGGTAGCTCGATTGGCAAGTGCACCACTGAAGAAGCAGCTGGAATGATTGCGCTTCTGGGAGTGCTGGGAGCGGTCGGCATTGCAAGTGAACCTGCAGTATCCGACTTCCTGAAGAAGACTGGTAACACGAGTGCTGAAATCTTCGGGCCACTGAAGTTCTCCGGTCCGAACCGTCCAGCATGGCTGGTCACTGTGGATCACGCGCTGGCTCGAGTAGGAACTTCCGTTAACGAACTAGCTGGGCCTTTCGCTGTCGTTGTTGGTCTGGTTGCCGCACTCGGTGCTATCAATGCAGCTTGTGCACCAGGAGGCAATAAAGCGTAGGACAGATTCTTAACAAGTAGATGAAGCGACAGGTCGCTTCCTCATCTGATACCAAGATGTGGGAGGCGGCCTTTTGCTATTGGTGACGTATCATGTAAATCGTCGTTCTCCGGAATAGTTCGGCCAGAATGGTAGTTGCCAGGATTAAGAAGCTATTTAAATTACAACACTAAGGATGCAACGTGGCGGATACTCCCAACCCGATGCACGATTTTGGCTTTGATAAAGGTCAAGGTCTCGAATTTGGTATCTATACCCTAGGTGACCACCTTCCCAACCCGAATGATGGTTCTCGGGTTAGCACCAAAGAGCGGGTGCATGAATTTATCCGCTACGCGCAAGCAGCCGAACAGGCAGGGCTGGACTACTTCGGATTAGGTGAATCGCACCAGGAATTCTTCGCCTCCCAAGCGCACGCTGTCATCTTGGGCGCTATCGCGCAGGTGACGTCCACTATGCGCATCGGTAGCTCCTCGACGATTATTAGTACTTCGGATCCTGTGCGCGTCTATGAGAATTTCTCCACGTTGGACCTCATCTCAAATGGACGCATTGAGTTAGTTGCGGGACGCGCATCACGCGTGGGGCTCTTTGAACTTTTGGGATATGACCTCCGTGATTATGAAGAGCTCTATGAAGAAAAGCTCGAGCTACTGCTGCAGATTAATCGTGAAGAATCGGTGACCTGGTCAGGGCAATTCCGTGCACCATTAAATGAAGCAGAAGTTATCCCTCGCCCAGTTGAGGATCGCTTGCGTATTTGGCGCGCTGTCGGCGGCGCACCGGGCAGCGCGATTAAGGCGGGTTTAGCGGGTGTTCCGATGGTCATGGCACACCTCGGTGGAACTACCTCCATCTTTGCTCGCACGGTGGATGCCTACCGCCAGGCGGCTGCACATGCCGGGTTCGACCCCGCTACCTTGCCTATCACGACGGCTGGTTTCTTCCACGTGGCAGAGACTTCGCAAAAGGCACTGCAGAATACCTACCGCTACATGAATGAAGGCATGATCCGCACCAATGGACAGGGGCTATCGAAGCAGATGTATGCCCAAAACATAGATCCGATGAGCATTGCCAATATGGGTAGTCCGCAGCAGGTCATCGAAAAGATCTTGCACCAGCACGAAGTCTTCGGGCATCAGCGATACATTGGACAGATCGACTTCGGTGGTGTGCCATTTGATGAAGTAATGAAGCAGATTGACATTATCGGCGAGGAAATTCTGCCAGCAATTCGCAAATACACGGCTGCCGGGGCGAAAGCTCAAGATGAGGAGAAAGATAATTAATGCGCGTTGTACTAATTTCGGGCTCTAATGTCGGAACCAAAACCAAAACGGTGGCGGAGTATTTAAAGCAGGATTTTGCGGTGTACGACTCTGATATAGACGTCGAAATCATCGACTTGGCCGAGGTCGACATGGTCTTCTCTGATGGCCGAAACTACACCGAATACACCGGTGATACAGGAGAAATCGCGCAGATGATTATGCAGGCTGATGCGCTAGTCATCGGCACGCCAATCTTCCAAGCCTCGATCCCAGCAGCGCTGAAGAATGTCTTCGACATCCTTCCTACCAATGCTTTTCGTGACAAGGTCGTCGGGATGTTTGCCACGGCCGGTTCGTCTAAGCATTACCTCGTTTTAGCGCAGCAGCTACAGCCGATTGTCACCTATATGAAGGGCCAAGTCGTGCAACCTTATGTCTTTGTTGAAAGCGCCGATCTGCTGCGTGGCGAAATAGTAAACCACGATGTCCTCCAACGATTAGATCGTTTAGTAGAAGACACCGTGGTGTTGACCCAGACCTATCAAAAGATCCGGGATGAAAAAGACGCCGCTTATGGCTTCTAGTGCTCGCCTTCTGCGAATTCCTCGATGATCTTCGCATTGAATGCTGGAAGATCATCTGGAGTGCGGGAGGAGACTAGCCCGTTATCGGTGTGTACTTCCTCATCCACCCAGGTAGCACCCGCGTTGCGCAGGTCAGTCTGGAGGCTGGGGAAAGACGTTAGGGTACGCCCCTTGAGCACATCGGCATCAGCAAGAATCCAGCCGCCATGACAAATAACGCCAGTTGGTTTCCCAGAGGCAAAAATGACTTCGACGAACTTCACTGCGTGCTCGTCCAGGCGAATCTGATCGGCGTTGCCGGTGCCGCCCGGAAGAAGCAAGGCGTCGAAATCGTCTGCCTTGGCTTCCTTCGATGTCAGATCTACCTGTACTTCTGTGCCATTCTTGCCGGTGATTGGCTGGTCCTCAGTAGAGATGATGGTAACTGTTGCACCGGCTTCTTTGACTGCATCCACTGGGCTAGTAAGTTCCGAATCCTCGAAACCGTGGGTTGCGATAACTGCTACTTTTCGATTGCTTAGTTGTGCCATTGCTATTCCCCCTTGAGGAGAGACGATGTGCGGACAGTTCCCATCCTAACTACATCATCTTGGTCTTTGCCAGAGCTTTATTTAATCCCGAGGTGTAGTTAGCCAAAGGTTTGCGCAATACCACGCCGAGAATTAAAGCTGGGATGATAAAGAGCAACAGGGTAGCTAGTGCAATCCAGTAGTCAGCACCGTAACTGCCAGCGAGCGCCGACCTGAATGCACGGATGGAATAAGTTGCCGGAAGCCAAGGACTGGCGCTTTGGAACCAGTGCGGCAAAAGCTGCAGTGGGTAGGAGCCACCGGCGCTGGAGATTTGGATGACGAGTAGGAATACAGCCAATGCTTTGCCGGCATTACTCAGAGCCACAGTTAATGCGTAGACCAACAGCATGAAAATACATGATGAGACCCAGCCGGCCAGTACTAGCAGGAACGGATGCGCTGGCTCGAGCTTAACGAAGAAGATAAGGCCAAGGGTTAACAATGTAGATTGTGCAAGGCCAACGAGCGCGAAGGTGCCATAGCGCCCAAAGTACTTTGCGAATGGCCCGATCTCCTCAGGTTCTTCTGGTGCCTCGGACGGAATCTCTGCCGTGTCGTCTTCGGTCTCGTTTTCAAGGTCTACTTCCTCGTCGAAGCGGTTTGGGCGATGCTTGGTGAGCTTAGCTGCGACATCGGTGCGCAACGCGACCGCAGTGAGGAGTGCCCCAACCCATAGCGCAAGAGTGGTGTACAGCGGAGCCATCCCTACGCCAAAACTAGCAACAGGGTAAATAGCTTGGCGTTCTACTTCCACGGGGGCGGCAAGCGCTTGGGCAAAGGCTTCTGGATCATCGCCAACAATTGCAGCGATCTCCGATAGATCGCCGGTCCTGCTGGCGGTGTTTATCCGGTCGAGTAAGTCGTCGAGCCTATCCGCGTTTTGGTCTAGGGTGGCACCGACATCGTCAAGCGCTGCACTCGCCCCTGCTAAGGAATCGGTGTTGAGCTGAATATCGCCTTCGGGCAATTCGATGGTGTCGCCGATGCCGCGCAGGGTCTGTGCCAGCTGACTGACTTGGTCACGAATGCCAGAGTTACGCACATCCTCAATGGCGCTGGATGCCCGGTCTAACGACGAGAAATCAGGACGCTCTGGGCTATCTGAATCCGACGCAGCGCGCAGACGATCACGCACGCTTTCTTGGGAAGCTATAGCCTCGTCTAATTGACCGGTGAGGGTCGCGGCTTCGGCCGGAGCTAGCGGGCGAATTCGGGTATTTACGGTGTCCTTGAGCCCTTCGTAAGCATTGATATTGAGTTGGACATTGTCGGCCAAGGTATTGAGCGTTTCGGAACGCGTTTCTCGAGAAATGTTGGCTGTCTCGTAGAGTGCATCGATGCGGTCGCCGACGATGGCATAGCTTTCGCGGGTGGCAGATAAAGCACCATCTAGGGCGTCGGAAGAAGCAGAAATATCCGTGATGCCATCGCGAGTGGTGTCAGACAGTGATGGCCTCGGGGTATCAATAATACGCTGAGCGCTTTCGAGAAGGGGGATAGCGGATTCCGTTAAATCGCCCATTGTTCGCGCGGTTCGCGCGCCATTGCGTAGCTGAGACTGTAGATTTTCGGCACGTGCCTCAATACGGCTGAGTGCATCTTGAGTGTCACCTTGGTCTAAGAAATCAGACAAGGAAGTCACCAATCCCAATGAGACATCACCAATGGTGCGGGTAAAAGTCTCCGAAATATTAGCCGATATACCCTCGGCGCCTTTATTAGCAATGGTTGGTGCTAGCGCATTCTTTTTCTCGTTGGTGTGCAACGCGATTTGGGCAGGCTGAGAACCATCGGCGTAAAAGGTCAGCATGTCATCGCTGAAAGTGGAGGGCAAGATAATTGACGCGTAGTATTCCCCTGATTTGGTTCCTTCAATGGCATCAGAGGGATTCGTGATGACCCAGTCCATTTGTTCGTTCGCGCGAAGTTGCGACAATACCTGGTCTCCCGCATTGACCTCGATGGGGAAGAAATCACTGGAGTAGCCATCATCTTCACTGGCGACGGCAATCTTTAGGTCTTTGGTATTACCGAAAGGATCCCAGGCAGCCAATACGTTAAACCACGTAAAAAGCAGGGGAATGATGATAAGAAAGAGCAACAGGCATGTCGCCATGACACTGCGGCGGACTTTGGAGAAGTCATTTTTAACAACAGACAGGGCATCCCGCATTATTTCTCCCCTTCCGTAGTCTCTGAAGCTGGTGATGCCGCGATGGTGTGAAGTCCGCTGGCCTGGGCAGAAACAGACTTGTGCAGAGTTTGGTCATCCATCTGAATAATTTCCTCGGATTGTTTCAACGACTTACGGATGTAATCGAAAGCAATCACCAAGCCCATGAGCAAGAGTGTCCAGGCGGTCCACAAGCCCAAAAGAAGGGCCTTAGCATCGGGAAGCGCCCAAGCGGCAATGGTGAGTGCGATGATTCCGACCACGCCAATGCCGGCGGTGACATGAATGCGACGGGTGTACCTTTCAGCTTCGTTCTTGATGCTTTCGGCAAATCCTTCGCGATCTTCCAACGCGCGAACGATGTCGGCCAAGCGGTAGCCATCGCCGACAACTTGAACGTTTTCGAACTCGATGAGCTCGCTTTCCGCCATCTCATGATTAAAAACTGTGCTGAAATGCCCGAGGTTTTTACGCAGAATGATGCCGAGGAAAAAGGCGACGCCGCCCATGAGCGCGAGCATCCCCATGAACTGCAGGTAATGCGTGCCGTAGAAACCGCCAATGGTTTCGCGCAAGGCGTCAATGCCATAGGAAAACGGGAGGAAAGGATAAATAGCCTTGAAGAATCCGGGCAGAAGCTCAATGGGATAAAGGCCTGATGCGCCGGGGATCTGCATGATGACCAGCAAGACGGCGATGAACTTACCCACCAGCCCGAGAGTGGAGGCTAAGGCATAGATGATGCTTAGATATGCCAAGCCCACTAGGACGGCGGTGCCGATGAAAGCCAATGCATTGACGGTTTGCACACCGATGATCAGGTTACCTGCGGCAACGATAATGGCCTGTAACGCGACCATAATCGCCATTAGGATGAATCGTCCCACATAGGCTTGTGGGACGGTGGCGCGCTTGAAGCCTTCGGTGTCAACTTCGACGCGGAAGACCACGATGAGCATGAAGGCGCCAATCCATAGCGAAAGATTGGTAAATAGCCCGGCCATAGCAGAACCATAGGAGTTGACCTCATAGACCGGTTCGCTATTAATCGTGACTGGGTCAGCAAAGAATGAGCCAATTTCATCGGAATTAAGGCCAGTGATGGTCTGGAGCTTTTCGGAATTGGAGCTTGCCGTCAACGCAAGGATATCGCTGCGGACATCGCGTACGCCGTCCTCTAACCCAGCTAAGGTGATATCAAAATCATCCAGTGCGCTGCGGGTGGATTCCAACTGTGACACCACCCCATCGATGAGGTTATTGGCCTCGCCGAGGGTGGCTCGTTGACCTTCTAAAGACCCAGCGAATGAACCTGCGATGGTGCTGAGATTGCTCAAAGTTCTATTTAAAGACGGGATTCCATCGCCGACGGCGTCGCGTAGTGCTTGTGTAGCCGCGCTGGTATCTTGCGCGGCTGAATCGATGGCACCAGCGGCCTGAGAAATAGCATTGGCGGTATCGGCAGTCTCGGAATTCAAGCTAGTGACATCACCCAGCAGGCGCTCGCTGGCAGCATTGCCGGCTTCCAAGCGTTGCAGCGTGTCTTCTAAAGGTGCTGCCAGTTCGGGGCTTAGCGCGCTGTCATTGAGTAAGCCTTCGACTTGTTCGATGGCAGATTTACCAGCCTGAATGGCATCGTTAGTTTGCTGGCCTGCAGTATCCAAACGCCCGGTGGTTTGCTGCAAGGTGGCATTGATATCGGCGATGGAAGCATTCGCGTTGGCGGTGCCTTCCGCGACGGCGGTGGTGCCATCGACGAAAGCCGAGGTGGTCTGGTCGGTGAAGCTGGTGACTTCGGTTTGGATTGACTCTGCTAGATCTTGAACTTGCGCGAGGGCATCTTGACCTTCGACAAGAGCCTGGTCGACCTGCGCGACGGTGTCCTTAGCTCCAGTCATTGAAGCCTCGGCCTCGCTCAGACGGGCTTTAAAGTCATCCAATCCTCCGCGCGCGGATCGAAGATTCGCGGCGGTTTCGCCGAATGTTGTATTCGTGGTGTCGCGGGCATCCAGGATGGCATCTTCTAAAGATTTTCCCTCATCGCTGATGGTTTTCGTTGCAGCAGTGGCAATTTCTTGTTTCAGTGCGGCGGTGATGGCCTGATCTACGGCCGTGGCACCTGTATCAGTGATCTGCGGCGCGATGGCGCTGGATTTCTCATTGACCCGGTATTCCAAGGTGGGCTGGGTCAATGTACCTTCTGTGATCGCCAGAAGATCCGCTGTGAAGTTCTTGGGTATGATGATGCTGGCGTAGGTTTCCCCTCGCCGCAGCTGATCTTCTGCGGTGTCAGCATCCTGTAGCTGCCAGCCTAATTGATCATTCTCAGCCAGCTGTTCGGTGATTTGCTTACCAACATCCAAGTGACCGACGGTCTCAGAATCACCTCCGAGATCCTCATTGACTACGCTAACTTTAATGTTTTGCGTATTGCTATAAGGATCCCAGAAGGCAGCAATGTTGAACCAGGAATATAACGCTGGAACAAAGAGCAAGCCAATTAAGATGATCCACGCTTTGGGCACTTGTCCTAAGCGTTTAACGTCACGAGTAAATATCTTCCAACTTTGGCGCACGCAGGCGAGTCTACTCGGGGTTTTAGCCTTGTTAAACTCAACAAACCTCAAAGTGATTTTACCGATGAATTACTTTTAAGAGAGACCTACCGGGCAATGAGATTGTTCGCAAAGTAAGCATCGACAAGCTCTGGCTCATCCAGAGGCAAGACCGCACCGACATACTGATCCGGGCGCACAATAACCACAGCGCCATCACGAGAGATTCCGCGGGCATCAAAAATGTCCTGATCCTTGTCCGCATTCCATACGTTCTCCCAGTTGGTGATCTTGTACCTACCGTTGAGCGGGCGGAAGATACGTGGGGCATCCGCATGCTCATAAGTATGGTGATGCTGCTGGTAGATGACCTTGACATCAACCAGAGCATTTTCATCGGCACGCTCTGGGGTGTACTTGGCAATAGCCTCGCTGACAACATCAGCCCACTGCACCACCGGCGAGTTCTGATTGTCTGCGCTTGGTGCCGTCTGGTCGGCGAAGACATAAATGCGGTAACGGCCATCGGCAAAATGTTGGTGGCCGAGGTGCAGCAGACGTGCATCCGCGCGACGCTTCGCAACAAAAGACTTAAAGCGCTTACCCACCGGGAAGCCGGTTGCCAGATCCTGATAGGTTGTATCGCCCACGATGGCATTCGATGCATACTCAGTGAGCATGCCCGCAGCAAACTCTTCCGCAGCCACGTAGTACTTCTCCACTGCCTCCGGATCTTCCAATTCCTCAACTGGAGTCGCCATCAGAGTGGACCATTCGCGGTCAAAGTTAATAAGGTTCTGCGCGGCTGGCTGGCGCTCACCGTGGTAAGTACACAGCAAATCTTCCGGCGCACGGCCATCAAGCACATGCCCAAGCTTCCACGCAATATTGAAACCATCCTGCATCGAGACATTCATGCCCTGACCCGCCTTCGCGGAGTGGGTATGGCAGGCATCGCCGGTGAGGAAGACGCGAGGAGTCTCATCATGATCGTGGAAAGAATCCACCAGACGGTGACCAACTTCGTAGACCGAATGCCACGCTACTTCCTTAACATCGATGGTGTACGGCGCATAAATCTCATTTGCCTTGCCCACGATGGTGTCAATGGTGGTCTTGCGGATCTGACCATTGTCATCCGCCGGAACCTCGCCCAAGTCAATGTACATGCGTGAAAGGTAGCCACCCTCACGCGGAATGTGCAGTGCTGAGCCTGCCTTCGAGTGAATAGCAGCCTTGGTGCGCCAATCCGGGAAGTTAGTTTCCACCACAACATCCGCCACACCCCACGCATGGTTCGCCTTATCCCCCGTCATTGTACGTCCGATGGACTTACGCACACCGGAATGCGCGCCGTCGCAGCCAACCACATACTTGGTGTGAATGACGCGCTGATTGCCATCGGTATCCTCCACCGTGACGGCCACTGGGCGCTCACCGTCTTGCTCAACTTCCAGGCTCACAAAAGACCAGCCATAGTCCGGAGTGATGCGCGCCGGGCCGTACTTGGCAAAGCGAGCAAAGTAATCCAACACGCGCGCCTGGTTCACAATCAAGTGCGGGAATTCGGAAATTCCGAACTCATCATCAAGCGGGCGTGCACCGCGAACGATGTTCTCTGGATTCTCAGGATCCTTATTCCAGAAAGACATCTCCGTGATCTCATAAGCTTCATCCGTAATTTCAGTGGCGAAGCCGAAAGCCTGGAAAGTCTCCACGGAACGCGACTGAATGCCGTCAGCCTGCCCAAGCTTCAAACGATGAGGCCGGCGCTCAATGAGGCGGGTATTAACGTTTGGGAACATAGACAGCTGCGCCGCCGCAATCATGCCCGCCGGCCCGGAACCAACAATGAGCACATCCATCTCATCTGGAAGCTCGGTGTCTCGGTCTACGCCATAGCCTTGGGCGGGTAGGACGCGTGGATCTTCAGATACATAGCCATTGTGGTGAAACTGCATGTGGTTCTCCTTGTGCACTCAATCAGTGAATCTTTTGCCGGGGGTATTTCGCGTGTCAATCAATGTGAGACTTCAACGCGGCAAACGTGACTGGGCGCTAAACCGCGGTGAGATTGTGACGTAGACCCTATGTGGCGAATCATATATGATGTTGCCACTTCAGGCAATAGTGACACGTCAAACAGGGAGGGAAATATGCCGCGCGTTTAACAAAGCTGCTGGTACCCGCACTAGGGGTGCAATTCCCGTGGGGAGCGCTTTCCTAGCCTGTTCCGTGTGGTGTATTCACATGGAATTAGGTTTTGGCGTCCTCCAAAGTGGGCATCGATAGACGTTGTGGACTTACAGGCGCAGAGAAAAGCCCCGCCGATATCTGATGTGGATACCGGCGGGGCCGTTTCAGTGCTTTTGGAAGAAAACTCTCTGCCAAGAACTAATCGTCGACGATTAGTTCTTGCTGAAAATGAAGTGGTTCTTGGACTGCTCTTCTTCGTGGTCGGATGCTAGTGGGATGCCCTTGCGCTCACGCAGGAGGAAGGCGCAGATGAAGCCGATGACACAGGCGCTGACCAGGTAGATGGATACAGCGGTGGTAGAGCCGGTGGCTTCCACCAGGGCAGCGGCAATCATTGGGGCAAAAGCGCCACCCAAGACTGAGCCGAGCGCGTAGGTGATGGAAACACCGCTGGCGCGGATGGAGGCCGGGAAAAGCTCGGCGTACATGGCGGATTGCTGGCCATAGGTCAGGCCCAGGCCGATGGTCAGGGCGATGAGTGCGAAGTACAACAGGCCGAGGTTGGCGGTGTTGACCAATGGGAACAACGCGGCGGCAGCAATTGCCTGCAGCGCGAAGCCAATCAGGTAGGTGGTGCGGCGGCCAATCTTGTCAGAGATGAATCCGGCAAACAGGGTAAACAACATCCAGGTCACTGCAGATAGGGTGACGGCGTTGAGAACGTCGCCGCGTTCAAGACCGACTGGGCCATTCGGGTCGGAAGCGTAGGACTGGATGTAGCCGCCGGTGGTCATGTAACCCACGGTGCCGTTACCAGCGAAAACGAGAGCTGCGACGATAACCAGCGGGGTGAACTTTTTAAACAGCACCTTGGCTGGGTTTTCTGCTTCCACTTCCTTGCGCTCAGCCATCTCTTCGAAGACGGGGGACTCATCAACGCCCATGCGGACGAAGTAGCCAACCGCTACCAGCACGACTGAGAGCAGGAATGGTACGCGCCAGCCCCATTCCATGAAGGCATCGCCGGGGGCAATCCAGTTCATGATGGACAAAACGCCCGAGGACAGCAGAAGGCCGATTGGTACACCAATCTGGGGGCCCGCGCCGAACAATCCGCGCTTTTCCTTCGGTGCGTGTTCCACCGCGAGCAATACCGCGGAGCCCCATTCGCCGCCGGCTGAAATGCCTTGAATAATGCGCAGCAGGATGAGCAGCAATGGTGCCCAATATCCCAGCGTGTCATAGGTGGGAAGTAAACCGATCAAGGTGGTTGCGCCACCCATGGCAAACAAGGTCACCATGAGGACGAAGCGGCGGCCCAGACGGTCACCATAGTGCCCAGCTAGAAATGCGCCCAAGGGGCGGAAGAGGAAGGAAATGCCCACGGTCAAAAAGGCAATAATGCTGGCCATTCCGCCTTCAAGGGGACCGAACATGACCTGGTTAAAGACCAGGCCAGCGACTGCCGCGTAGAGGAAGTAGTCGTACCACTCGATGGCTGTGCCGATGGTGGTTGCCGCGAGGACTCTGCGGCGCTCGCGACGCGAAACGTCTTTGGTTGTGGTGGTCGAGGTCATTAAAACCCCTTTCAATCGTGTGGTGCTGCTTGTACTTTCTAGGCATTTGTGAGGTGACGCACTTGCCCAACGCGATCAAATGATATACGATTTGAGTCAAATAGCAATGAGCAGAAAGGAATTATTCGTGGCCGTTCCTTCGTTCCTCCCGGATTTTCCGGGCAAAATGATCGCTGTCCATGTGGCATTTGAGTCCCGTGCGGCACAACGCGGACGCCGGCCTAAGTATCCGAGCTACTTCATCAAGGCAACCAGCACTCTCGCCGAATCAGGCGGAGTTGTTGAGCGTCCAGCTGGCACTGAGTTGCTGGCGTTTGAAGGTGAAGTCGCTTTGATCATCGGCAAGCCTGCGCGCAATGTCCCCCTTGAAAATGCGTGGGATCACGTCGCCTACGTGACCGCCTCCAATGATATTGGTTTGTATGACTACCGCGCGCAGGACAAGGGATCTAACACCCGCTCCAAGTCGCGTGACGGCTACACCCCGATTGGTCCAGATCTGATTGATGCGCAGACGATTGACCCTAAGGGTCTGCGTCTGCGCACCTGGGTCAACGGTGAAATTGTCCAGGAAGATGGCACCTCGGATGAGGACCTCATTTTCCCACTCGCACAGTTTGTGGCTGACCTTTCTCAGCACATGACCTTGGAAACCGGCGATATTATTTTGACCGGTACCCCAGCGGGCTCCACCGTCATCGTCCCAGGTGACATGGTTGAGGTTGAAGTTGATGTCCCAGGTGGCGTGACTTCGGGCCGTTTGAAGACCACCGTTACTGAGATTGAAGCATCATTTGACCCGGCTGTTGGTCAGCTTCCAAATGTGGACGACAAGCAGCGCGAGGATGCTTTCGGTGACCGTGAATCTGCTGGTCTTCCACCAGTTGAAGATAAGCAGAAACTGCCATCTGCGCTGAAGGCAAAGCTGCAGGCAGCGCCAACAGCTGGTCTGTCGGCGCAGTTGCGCAACCGCGGCAACGTGGACTGCTTCATTGAAAGGGTCTTCCCACAGACCACCGGCACCAAGCTGGTCGGCGTGGCTCGCACTCTGCGTTTCATCCCCTTCCGCGAGGACCTGTTTCAGTCCCACGGCGGCGGCCTGAATGAGCAAAAGGCAGTCTTTGATTCCGTGCGCGAAGATGAAGTCATTGTCATCGAAGCTCGTGGCACGCGCGAGGCCGGCACCTTGGGTGACATCCTGGCATTGCGGGCGCAGGCCAACAAGGCTGCTGGCGTGGTCACTGATGGCGCGGTGCGTGATTATGAAGAAGTAAAGCGCATTGGCCTTCCGGTATTCAGTCAGGGTCCACACCCATCAGTGCTGGGACGCAAGCATGTGCCATGGGATTCCGACATCACCATCGCTTGTGGCGGAGCAGCCGTGCAGCCGGGCGACATCATCGTCGGTGATGATGACGGTGTGCTGGTCATCCCACGTGATATCGCCGAAGAGGTTGTGGACGCAGCCTTGAAGAAGGAACACGAGGATGAGTGGGTTGCAGCCCAGATCGCCAAGGGCGCAAGCCTGGACGGCATGTTCCCGCCAACCGGTAAGAACAAGGAAGCCTACCTGGCTTATGTTGAGTCCAACCCGGTGCCGAATCCAGCTGAGAATGTAGCTGAGTCCGATGGCGACGCAAACAATTAGCAAGTCGAAGGCGGAAACGGCCTACGCGTGGATTCGGGAAAGAATCCGAACCCGCGAATATGAGCCCGGATATCGCCTGGTGCTTTCCACGATTGCGGAGGCGCTGGAAGTCAGCGTCGTCCCTGTGCGAGAGGCCATCCGGCAGCTGGAGGCAGAGGGCCTAGTCACCTACGAGCGCAATGTGGGCGCCCGGGTTTCTACCTACAACCAGGATGTGTACTTCGAAACCATGGAGACCATCGCCGTATTGGAAGGCAGGGCCACCGCCTTGTCCGCCCCGCTGTTAGAAACAGAGGATTTGGCGCAGGCGCGGGCGGTGAACCAGAAGATGCGCGATTTGCTCGAGGATTTCGATCCGATTGAGTTCACACAATTAAATAAAGCTTTTCATCGAGTGTTGTTTGGCAAGTGCCCGAACGCCAGGTTGGTGCAGTTGCTTTTCGATGAATGGGAGAACCTCGAGTACTTCCGCGTTTCCACCTTCAGGTATGTGCCGCAAAGGGCGCAGGACTCCGTGGAAGAGCACGAGAGGTTGGTTGCACTCATCGAAGCAAAAGCAGACAAGTTCTACATCGAAGCCCAGGCCCGTAACCACCGACTTGAAACCTCCACCACCTACCGTCAGCGCTTGAATGCGGAAAACACCGCAGACAAAGACAACTAGTACAGCAAGCACAGAAGCTTAAGGAGCTAAAACATGACTAATAATGATGCTGCAAAGCCACAGGACCTGCCAGAGAAGATCCTTCACTACATCAACGGTGAATTCGTCCCATCCGTCGACGGTGATGAGTTCGAGGTCATCGACCCAGTCACCAACCAGACCTACATCAAGGCCGCCTCCGGTAAGCCAGAAGACATCGACAAGGCAGTCGCCGCGGCTAACGATGCCTTCAAGAACGGCCCTTGGTCCTCCATGCTTCCTCGTGAGCGTGCCCGCGTGCTGGACAAGATTGCAGACGTCGTGGAATCCCGCGCTGAGGTTCTCGCAGCCTGGGAGTCTTTCGACTCCGGTCTGCCCATCACCCAGGCCACTGGCCAGGCAAAGCGTGCCGCGGAAAACTTCCGTTTCTTCTCTGACCTGATTGTTGCGCAGGCAGATGATGCTTACAAGGTTCCAGGCCGTCAGATCAACTATGTCAACCGCAAGCCAATCGGCGTTGCAGGCTTGATCACTCCGTGGAACACTCCATTCATGCTGGAGTCCTGGAAGCTGGCACCAGCTATTGCGACCGGTAACTCCGTTGTTCTGAAGCCAGCAGAGTTCACTCCACTGTCCGCTCAGCTGTGGGCTGGCATCTTCGAAGAAGCAGGCCTGCCAAAGGGCGTATTCAACCTGGTCAACGGCTTCGGTGAAGAAGGCTACGCTGGTGACCCACTGGTGAAGCACCCAGATGTTCCACTGATCTCTTTCACCGGCGAGTCCCGCACCGGCCAGATCATCTTTGGCAACTCGGCTCCTTTCCTCAAGGGCCTGTCCATGGAACTTGGCGGCAAGTCCCCAGCTATCGTCTTCGACGACGCTGACCTGGACACCGCGATTGATGCCACCATCTTCGGCGTCTTCTCCCTCAACGGTGAGCGTTGCACCGCTGGTTCCCGCATCTTGGTGCAGCGCGGCGTCTACGACGAGTTCGTTGAGCGCTACGCAGCACAGGCTAAGCGAGTCAAGGTTGGCCTGCCATCTGACCCTAAGACTGAGGTTGGCGCACTGGTTCACCCGGAGCACTACGAGAAGGTCACTTCTTACATTGAAATCGGCAAGCAGGAAGCAAAGCTGGTTGCTGGCGGCGAGCGCCCAGAGGAGTTCCCAGAGGGCAACTTTGTTCAGCCAACCGTCTTCGTCGACGTTGACCCAGAAGCACGCATCTTCCAGGAAGAAATCTTCGGCCCAGTCGTAGCCATCACCCCATTCGATACCGATGAAGAAGCTCTTGAGCTGGCCAACAACACCAAGTACGGCCTGGCTGCGTACATCTGGACTTCTGACCTGAAGCGCTCCCACAACTTCGCACAGAACGTTGAAGCGGGCATGGTCTGGTTGAACTCCAACAACGTGCGTGACCTGCGCACCCCATTCGGTGGCGTTAAGGCTTCCGGTCTGGGTCATGAGGGCGGCTACCGCTCCATCGACTTCTACACCGACCAGCAGGCTGTTCACATCAACCTCGGTGAAGTCCACAATCCAGTCTTCGGTAAGCAAACCAACTAATTTCCCACTACCTCTCCCCTTTTAACCCTCACTAGGAGTCATCATGACTGAAGTTCAAGCCCCAGATATCCTGCGCTGTGCATACATGGAGATCGTTGTTACCGATCTGGCCAAATCGCGCGAGTTCTACGTCGACGTTCTCGGCCTCGTTGTCACCGAAGAAGACGACAATGAGATCTACCTGCGCTCCATGGAAGAGTTCATTCACCACAACATCGTTCTGAAAAAGGGCCCAGACGCCGCTGTCGGCGTATTCGGCTACCGTGTGCGCACCCCAGAAGATGTGGATGCAGCAGAAGCTTTCTACAAGAACCTTGGCTGCCGTACCGAGCGCAACAAGGATGGCTTTGTCAAGGGCATCGGTGACTCCGTCCGCGTGGAAGACCCACTGGGTTTCCCATATGAGTTCTTCTACGAAGTTAACCACGTAGAGCGTCTGGCTTGGCGCTATGAGCTCTACAGCCCAGGTGCGTTGGTTCGTCTAGACCACTTCAACCAGGTGACCCCTGATGTTCCTAAGGCTGAGAAGTACATGGAAGACTTGGGCTTCCGCGTCACCGAAGCTATTCGTGACGACAAGGGCACCACCTACGCTGCATGGATGCGCCGCAAGCCAACCGTGCACGACACCGCAATGACCGGCGGCGATGGCCCACGCATGCACCACATCGCATTCGCCACGCACGAAAAGCACAACATCTTGGCCATCTGTGACAAGCTCGGCGCACTGCGCCGCTCGGATGCAATTGAGCGTGGCCCTGGCCGCCACGGTGTGTCCAACGCTTTCTACCTCTACCTGCGTGATCCAGACGGGCACCGCGTGGAAATCTACACCCAGGACTACTACACCGGTGACCCAGACAACCCAGTTGTTGTCTGGGACGTGCACGATAACCAGCGCCGTGACTGGTGGGGCACCCCAGTTGTACCTTCTTGGTACACCGACGCATCCCGCGTTCTGGACCTGGACGGCAACCTCGTTCCACTGGTGGAGCGCACGGATGCTTCCGAGCTGGAAGAGACCATCGGCGCAGACGGTTTCTCCTACACTCGTTCTGACGAGGGAGAAGAGTCCATGCCAGAGTGGAAGCAGGGCGAATACAAGCTGGGCAACCAGCTTTAATCCCCGCAACTATGCTCAAGCCCAAGCGGGGATCCTCGCTTGGGCTTGTCTCCTTTTAAACAAGGTTCTATGTCGAGTATCTATTTAAAGGTTCCAACCAAGGAGAAACCTGTAAATGCTAGATAAACAACAACTAAAAGATATTGGTAAGCAGCTGCATGAAGCGGAGAACAACCGCACCATGATTCCGCGTCTGACCGCGACTTACCCGGATATGACTGTGGAGGATTCCTACGCGGTCCAAGGCCAGTGGGTGCAGCGCAAGATTGATGCGGGTTCCAAGCTGGTCGGCCGTAAGATTGGCCTGACTTCCAAGGTTATGCAGGAGGCCACCGGCATTACTGAGCCAGATTATGGCGCAATCTTTGAAGATCAGATTTTTGAAAACGGCTCCATCATTGAGCATGAGCAGTTCTCCAATGTGCGCATTGAGGTGGAGCTGGCGTTCGTGCTCAAAGAGGACTTGTCTGGCCCGAACGTCAACATCTTCGACGTGCTGCGCGCAACGGAATACGTAGTGCCAGCGCTGGAGATTTTGTCTTCTCGCATTGAGATGGAAGGCCGCACCATCGTGGACACCATTTCTGACAACGCGGCTTTGGGCGCGATGGTTTATGGTGGCAACCCCGTTGCACCGGATGCGGTTGACCTGCGTTGGGTCTCTGCCCTGCTGTACCGCAATGAGTCCATTGAGGACACCGGAGTGGCCGCGGCCGTGCTCAACCACCCAGCGATGGGTGTTGCTTGGCTGGCTAATAAACTGCACGCGCACGGTGAGACCCTCAAGGCCGGGGAGATCATCCTGGCAGGTTCATTTACCAAGCCAATGTGGGTTTACCCAGGCGATACTGTCCACGCCGATTATGGTGAGCTAGGAGCAATCACATGCCGTTTCCAGTAGAACTACCAAAGCCGTTTAATGCACAGCTTGCCGATGCCTCGCGGCCGCAGGTCGGCATGTGGATCTCTTCCGGCTCTTCTGTCGCGGCAGAGATTGTTGCCTCCGCGGGCTTTGATTGGGTACTCGTCGATGGTGAGCACTCCCCTTATAGCCTGGAGACCATTACCACCTTGCTGCGCGCGGTTAGCGCTTATGATGCAACGCCGATGGTGCGCTTGCCGGTTAATGACACCGTGTTGATTAAACAGTATCTTGACCTGGGTGCGCAGAACTTGATGATTCCTATGGTCGATTCCGCCCAGGAAGCCGAAGCTGCGGTTGCAGCGATGCATTACCCGCCGCGTGGCGTGCGTGGTGTGGGTTCTGCACTGGCGCGTTCTTCGCGCTGGAATGCGGTGCCGAATTATCTCACCACCGCGAGTGAGACCCTCAGCCTCACCGTGCAGATCGAGTCAGCCGAAGCGGCGAAGAACGCCGATGAGATCCTCGCTGTTGATGGCGTCGATGCCGTCTTTATCGGCCCTTCTGACCTCGCTGCCTCTATGGGCCTTATTGGTCAGCAGCAGCACCCGGATGTGGTTGATGCTGTTAATGCCACCATTGCCAAGGCGAAGGAAGCCGGCAAGTTTGTTGGCGTCAACGCCTTCAACTTGGACCAGGCGCAGGCCTACATGGATGCCGGCGTAGACTTCACGCTCATTGCAGCCGATGTCTCCCTGCTAGCAAACCACTCCCGCGCTCTGGCCGAGAAGTTCTGCTCCGAATAGCTACAACCTCCCGGTCCAGGCGGCAGTGATAATCCGCGTGATGGATTCTTCGGAAACCTCACGCGGATTTCCATATGAGCTGTTCAGGACGTCCCGGACAATAGGTGGGATGTCCTCCTGTTTCATGCCCAGATCCTGCAGGGAAGTCGGTGCGCCGAGTTCGCGTGCAAGCTCCCACAAGGACCGTGCTGGATCAGTAATAGCAGTGCCCTGTGGGGACCCGAGCGCGCGGGATAGTGCGGTGACCGCCTCGGGAACTGCGGGCTGGTTGAAGGCTAGGACGTGCGGCAACATCACGGTGTGGGTGTCGGCGTGCGGAAGGTTCAGGGTGCCGCCGAGGACATGGCAGATTTTGTGGTGCAGTGACATGGTGGTGGAACCCAAGCAGGTCCCGCACAACCATGCGCCGTAGAGCGCATCACTGCGCGCCTCTAGGGCTTCAGGATTAGCGCGGATACCGGGCAAAGCAGACGTAAGTGCTCGTATGCCTTCTTCGGCCATCAACGAAATGATCGGTGAGCTATTTGGCGCGTAGAGCGCCTCCACTGCGTGCGCAAGAGCATTGAACCCACTGGTGATGGACGTTTCCACGGGCAATCCGGTGGTGAGCTCCGGATCATAAATCACACTCTTCGGCAGCACGGATTCATTACGCCCGGTGGTCTTGTGGCCATCGGCAGTCATGCCCCACACCGTAGTCATTTCTGAGCCTGCATAGGTGGTGGGAATCGCGATGGTGGCAAGCCCTGTTTCCATTGCCACTGCTTTGCCCAGCCCAATGGCGGAGCCGCCGCCGATGCTCACGCAACCATCAGCACCGAGAGCCTGCACCTCGGCGATGGTCTCAGCGGCGACCTCGCGCGGTACATGCATGACCGCCTTGGCGATAACGCCAACGCACAGTGAACCAAGGGCACGTGCAAGCGCCTGCCCTAACTCCGCACGCCCCGGCGTGCACAACACCGCCACGCGCTGCAGGCCGAGATGCTCGACCTCCTCGGCAATGACATCAAAAGCCCGCACGCCAAATCGCACGCGCATGGGATGCGCCTGGTAAACGAACTCTCGCATGGTGTTGCCTCTCCCCTAGCTTTGAAAAACCCGGGCGCGAAACGCGCTCGGTGACTCGCGGAACTCCGTCTTAAACGCGCGCGAGACCTGCGATGCATCATGTAAGCCGTAGCGTGCCGAAATGGTGGAGATGGACTCGCTCTTCATCAATGGGTTAGCCAGGTCCTCTCGGATGTGTTCGAGGCGCTGGGTGCGGATAAACACACCAACCGTCGTCTTTTGTGCAGCGAAGCGCGCGTGCAGCTGGCGCACGCTGACAAAAAGAGCATCCGCGATAGTTTGCGGGCCCAATTCTGGATCGGAAAGATTTTGCTCGATGTACTGTTGCGCCTGCTCAAACAACAAGTTCTCTGAATTCATGCCCGGCTGCGAATCCAGCTCTGAAGCAAAGACCGTCACCAGCATGTTCAAAGCCGACTGCAACAGCGCCACCGCGTGCGGGCCTTCAAGCACCTCAATGTTTTCAGCCAACTGCTCAAACAACGGCACCATCACCCGGCCCAGACCGTCGGTGCGTGACACGGTGCGCGCGGTAATGCTCTCCAATTGGAACGGCGTCAGGTGCAAGTAGCTTTGCGGAAAGAGCACCACCAGCGAATGCTGTTCCTGCGAATACTCCAGCTCATAAGGACGCTGCGTGACATACAACGCCAAGTCCCCCGGATTTAGCTGGCACTCGCGACCATCCTGGCGCATCACCGATGAGCCTTGAATTTGCAGGCTCAACTTGCAGTACGGCAGGTCCCCCGCCGGAATGTCCTCAGCGCGCCGGGCAACGGAATGCGGACCGGTGCGCATATCAAATAAAGACACATCCCCTGCCGTCGCGGTTTTAAGCTCTACCTGGAAAGACTCTGGGTCTGATGCCTCAATATCGAGCTTCCCGAACGCCGAATTAGACGCAATTTTCCACTCGTTGAGGTCCAAGTGGGAGGCGGGTAATTGCGGCATATTTCAACTATATCGCCAGAAAGCCAAGTGGGGTCCACATTAAGAAACAACTACTGTGCGCGCAAACACAACAATTAATGCAAGTGATATATATCCTAGAGATAAGCGTATTCTTCACGGTTACCTACACATAAGGAGCACTTCGTGTCCCAGTTCGATACCTATGATTCCCTACTCGCTTCCATCGTTGCTGAATCCGGCGATGAAGTGAAAAACCCAGCCACCGGCGAAGTTGTGGGCGTTGCCCCGGCCGGCACCCCAGAAGATATGGAAGCAGCGATCACCCGCGCACGCGATGCGCAGAAGGAATGGGCAAAGCTCGGCGAGGCAAAGCGCAATGAACTGCTGCTCGCTGCCGCCGATGCCATCGAAGCCGCGGCTGAACCACTCGCAGAGCTGCTCTCCCGCGAGCAGGGCAAGCCACTCAACGGTCCAAACGCCCGCTTTGAGGTTGGTGCGTGTTCCGCTTGGCTGCGCGCCACCGCATCCTTCGAGTCCCCTGACCACACTGTTGTGGAAGATGGTGAGACCACCGCGAAGGTGTTCTACCGCCCACTTGGCGTCGTTGGCGCGATTGGCCCATGGAACTGGCCAATGATGATTTCCGTTTGGCAGTTAGCCCCGGCATTGCGCATGGGCAACACCGTTGTCATGAAGCCCTCCGAATACACGCCGCTGTCTGTTCTTGCGTTGGTCAAGGTCATCAACAGTGTCCTACCGGAAGGTGTGCTCAACATCGTCACTGGCGATGGCAAGGTGGGCGCGGCCCTGTCGACGAGCCAGGGCATCGACAAGCTGATGTTCACCGGCTCCACTGAGACCGGCCGCAAGATTGTGGAATCCACCGCCGCTTCCCTTGCGCGCGTGACCTTGGAGCTCGGCGGCAACGACGCTGGCATTGTGCTTGACGATGTCAACGCTAAGGAAATCGCCGAGGGCCTTTTCTGGGGCGCATTCATTAACACTGGTCAGACCTGTGCCGCGATGAAGCGTCTGTACGTTCCAGAGTCCATCTATGACGAGGTCGTGGACGCACTCGTTGAGGTGGCCAAGAACATGCCGATGGGCGTGGGCCTGGAAGAAGAGAACGTGCTGGGGCCGCTGCAGAATAAGCAGCAGTTCGATATCGTCGACAAGCTGGTCAAGGCTGCAAAGGACGGCGGAGCACGCGTGCTCGTCGGTGGTGATCCTGACTACGACCAGCCGGGTTACTTCTTCCCTACCACCCTGGTTGCTGATATCGACAACGACAACCCACTGGTTGCCGAGGAACAGTTCGGCCCAGCCCTGCCGATCATTAAGTACTCGACTGTCGATGAAGCCATTGAGATGGCCAACTCCCTCGATGTGGGCCTTGGTTCTTCAGTCTGGTCCGCTGACCGCGAGCGCGCCCTCGAGGTCGCATCGCAGCTCGAAGCCGGTACCACCTGGATCAATGCCCACGGCAACGTGGACCCACGCATCCCATTCGGCGGTACCAAGAACTCCGGCTACGGCGTTGAGTTCGGCGTAGAAGGCCTCAAGGGCCTTGCCTACCCACACGTGGTGAACGGCTAATTTACCCGCTCTAAACGGCGTGCAAGCTGTTCGTGGTGATGCCCAGGTAAACAATGGGCATTCACCACTTTTTCTAGGTTTTCTTTGGCGCCCATCTTCACGGCGAAAGCTTCAGCCATGGTGACTCCGTGGCTCGGTGCTTCTTCAAGAATCAGCTCATCATTCGGGGTGATGGTGCCAGGGGAGATAACTCGAAAATAAGCACCGCAGTCGCCGCGTGCGGTGAACTTTTTCACCCAGCCTTTTTCCTCCAGCCATGCAGCAAAAGTCGCGCACGGGGTGCGGGGGACTGAGACCTCTAAAACCGCGGTTCCAATTCGAACGCGCTGATTGATGACAAGACCACCCAGGTCGATGCCGTGGGTGGTGAGATTTTCGCCAAAGGAGCCATCGACAAGCTTTCTGCCTAGCTCATCCTGCCAAAAGTCCAGCTCTTCGCGCGAGAACGCATACACGGCTTTGTGTGCGCCGCCGTGGTGCTGGTCATCGCCAATAAAATCTCCGGTCACGCCGGAGCCGTCGCCGTAGTTGGGCCCGGGCGCGAACACAGAGATGGATTCGGCCGGCTGCTTATCGATCCCGGTGCGGCTGTAAGTACCAGCCGCATTGTCGCGGGGGACGGCAATATTGGTGGAGGCAACGCGTGCATTCATGCAGTCCATTAAACCACCAGTCAAAAACTGGTGGTTGCGAACTACTTGAATTGGCGGATCAAACGGTCAATCGCGGAGGTGTCAATGGAGACAACGCCCACGGATTGGGCGAGTGCTACCAGCACGCCAATGACAGCAGCCATGATGCCCGCGCCCGCAAGGCCAGAAAAAGCGTTGCTGGAACCAGAAGCAACAGGCTTCTTGTCGTCATCGTCGTTGCCACCGGTGTTGCTGCCGTTGGTCCACCAGGTGTTTTTCGCTAGCTTTGCGATGTCAGTGTTGTGGATGTAGTCACCGCGCACCGGGTCGGTGCCCTTGACCTGGCTCATGATGTCTTCAGAGCCAGCGCCCTTGAAGAAGAAAGGAACTACCTGGTTGGTGTGGTTACCGGAGTACCACTCGTGAGTTGGCAGGGTAGACGAGTCACCGGCCATGACGTTCCACTTGCCGTCTTCTGGCTCATTCATGCCGGAGAGGTAGCCGGTTTCGTGGTCAGCGGTAACAATCAACAGGGTTTCTTCCCAATTGGAGTTGGTCTTGACCCACTCGATAGCAGCGTCAACGGAAGCGTTGAAGTCCTGCATTTCTTCAATCTCACGCGCGGACTGGTTAGCGTGACCAGTCCAGTCAATGGCGCCGCCCTCAATCATGACGGAGAAACCATCGTCGTCCTGGCCCAGGACATTCAGTGCGCCGGGGTGGACGTTCGAGCGACCTGAATGTGATGGACTCGACATCATGATGTGGCTAAGCGCAGGGGAGAAGTATCCAACTTACGCTGCTGGTGGGTTGACCTACTAGACTGTGATGCTATGACGAACCCTAGTGAAACCACTACGCACCGCTATACCCCGGAACTGGCGACTGAGATTGAACAGCGCTGGCAGAAGTACTGGATTGATAACGGCACTTTTGATGCTGCCAACCCAGTAGGGAAGTTAGCCACCGATAAGCCATTGCCGAAGGACAAGCTCTTTGTCCAGGACATGTTCCCTTATCCTTCCGGTGCGGGTCTTCACGTTGGTCACCCACTGGGTTATATCGCAACTGACGTCTTTGCGCGCTATAACCGCATGCTGGGCAAGAACGTTTTGCACACTTTGGGTTATGACGCTTTCGGTCTGCCAGCGGAGCAGTACGCTATTCAAACTGGTACGCACCCACGCACGACCACGATGGCGAATATTGAAAACATGCGTCGTCAGCTGGGCATGCTGGGCTTGGGTCATGACCAGCGCCGTTCGGTAGCTACTACGGATCCGGAATTCTATAAGTGGACGCAGTGGATCTTCCTGCAGATTTACAACGCTTGGTTCGATGAGGATCAGAACAAGGCACGCCCGGTTTCTGAACTGATCGCTGAATTAGAAGCAGGCACCCGCACCACCAAGGATGGCGCAGTGTACAACGAGCTGTCCAAGGCTGAGCAGGCTAAGGCTGTCGATGAGTTCCGCCTGGTTTACTTGTCTAACTCCACCGTGAACTGGTGCCCGGGTCTGGGTACGGTTTTGGCGAATGAGGAAGTTACTGCTGATGGCCGTTCTGACCGCGGCAATTTCCCAGTCTTCCGCAAGAACTTGAGCCAGTGGATGATGCGCATTACCGCGTACTCCGATCGCCTGTTGGATGATCTGGAGCTGCTGGATTGGTCGGACAAGGTCAAGTCCATGCAGCGCAACTGGATTGGCCGTTCCCGCGGTGCAGAAGTTACTTTCGATGCCCAGGGCCACGACATCCGCGTATTTACTACCCGTCCTGACACCCTGTTTGGTGCTGAGTACATGGTGCTGGCTCCTGAGCACGAGCTGGTGAAGGAACTGTCAAGCACCGAAGATTACGGTGCGGATATCAACACCAAGTGGACCTATGGCAAGAGCAACCCGCAGGATGCTATCGCGGCTTACCTGAAGGACATCGCGTCCAAGACTGAGCTGGAGCGTCAGGAAAACAAGGAAAAGACCGGTGTATTCATCGGTGCTTATGCCACCAACCCGGTAAACGGCAAGCAAATCCCAATCTTCATTGGTGACTATGTGCTGATGGGCTACGGTACCGGTGCGATTATGGCTGTGCCAGCGCATGATACCCGTGACTACGAGTTTACTACTGAGTTTGAGCTGCCAATCACGGAGGTTGTCGCTGGTGGCGACATCACCGAAGAGGCATACACCGGTGAAGGCACCGTGGTGAACTCCGCGAACGATAATGGCCTGGACATCAATGGTCTGAGCAAGTCCGATGCTATCGCCAAGACCATTGAATGGTTGGAGTCCAAGGACTTAGGCGTTGAGAAGATTCAGTACAAGCTGCGCGACTGGCTCTTTGCGCGTCAGCGTTACTGGGGCGAGCCTTTCCCAATCGTCTACGACGAGGATGGCCAGGCGCACGCGCTGCCTGAGTCGATGCTGCCGATTGAACTGCCAGAGGTCGAGGACTACCAGCCAGTGTCTTTCGATCCTGATGCCGCTGATTCCGAGCCACAGCCACCATTGGCGAAGGCCAAGGAGTGGATTGCGGTTGAACTCGACCTGGGTGAGGGCACCAAGACCTACTACCGTGACGCGAACGTCATGCCGCAGTGGGCAGGTTCTTCCTTCTACCAGCTGCGCTACATTGATCCGGTCAATGATGAGGCAGTAGTAGATATTGAAAATGAGCGTTACTGGACTGGTCCACAGCCAGATGTTCACGGCCCGAATGATCCAGGCGGCGTTGACCTGTACGTCGGCGGTGTGGAGCACGCCGTGCTGCACTTGCTGTACTCCCGTTTCTGGCACAAGGTGCTCTATGACTTGGGCCATGTCACCTCCAAGGAGCCATACCGTCGCCTGTACAACCAGGGCTATATCCAGGCTTATGCCTACACCGATTCCCGCGGCATCTACGTGCCAGCAGCCGAGGTAGAGGAGAAGGACGGCAAGTTCTTCTACAACGGCGAAGAGGTCAACCAGGAATACGGCAAGATGGGTAAGTCGCTGAAGAACGCGATTGGCCCGGATGATTTCTGCGAGGAATTCGGCGCGGACACCCTGCGTGTCTACGAGATGTCCATGGGTCCTTTGGACACTTCTCGTCCATGGGCGACCAAGGATGTTGTCGGTGCGCAGCGCTTCTTGCAGCGCCTGTGGCGCTTGGTCGTCGATGAGACCACCGGTGAAATCACGGTTTCGGACGCAGAGCTTAACGATGAAGACAATAAGCAGCTTCACCGCACCATCGCCGGTATCCGTGATGACTACGACCACCTACGCGCGAACACTGCTGTGGCGAAGTTGATTGAGTACACCAACTACCTCACCAAGAACTACGGCAAGAGTGTTCCACGTGCCGCGATTGAACCAGCCATCATCATGACGGCACCGGTTGCACCGCACCTCGCCGAAGAGCTGTGGAACAAGCTCGGCCACGAGGACACCATCACCTTCGTTGACTTCCCAACCTTTGATGAGAAGTGGCTGAAGGACGATGAGATTGAAATCCCAATCCAGGTCATGGGCAAGGTCAAGTCGCGTGTCTCTGTCCCCGCCGACGCCGACCAGGACACCGTTCTTGCAGCCGCGCTTGCCGATGAAAAGATCGTCGCGCTGACCGATGGCAAGAACGTGGTCAAGAAGATCTACGTCCCTGGACGCATGGTTAACCTGGTCGTGAAGTAAGAGAGCAGTTAGGCAGCTTTCTTACGAGCTCATTAGAAAAGCCCGAGCACCCTGCATTTTACGTGCAGTATGCTCGGGTTTTAATGCGTTTTACCTCTGTCGGGGGAAGTGAGAAAGGTTATTTCGATGTCTTTACTCGGGTCGCAGTTTCATTCAGGGGTGTTGGTTTCCACACTCCGAGGCGCGTGATCCTCCCAGTTTTAGGAATCATTACTGCCTTCTTTTATTGGAATAATGACTTCAGTGCAGCGATAATTCTGTCTTTCGTCCTGTTTGTCATCGGAGCTTTTAATATTGCGGTTGACGCGGACAATCAGAGATAGAAAACCTCCGCTTTGTGGATTTCGGTCAAGACCATTCCATTGGCCGATATCCAGGAGATTGAATTACTCGATGACACTGTGTTCCCGGAGCGAGCTGTATTGGGAATAAACATTGCTAATAGAGATGGTCTTACCACTCAGGACCAGCGACAATGCGCATAATTACGCACAGTGGCGGGCCATCCGCGGGTCGTGTCCCGTAGCGTGGTGTATCTGTAACTGTTGGTGAGGACCCTATGAACG